>Ga0209023_10000784_pt1 | contig 45293 bp, 40 predicted proteins | sample LakOneMetagenome_FD_187468 | JGI IMG/M metagenome (GOLD analysis project Ga0209023, IMG submission 187468) | Freshwater and sediment microbial communities from Lake Erie, Canada (SPAdes) (version 2) | ecosystem: Environmental > Aquatic > Freshwater > Lentic | place: Lake Erie, Canada...
AGGTGATGAGCGACAGCGGCGTGACATCGAGGTATCGACCGAAGAACGCCATGCCGTTGCCGAAGACGAGCCGGTAGGTGCCACCGGTACGAACATCCAACTCGCAGGACTGCAGCTCCATGCCCAGCGACTTCGGGACCCACCACCTCTGGAACAGCTCGGGGTTCGCCCACGCCTCGAACACGAGGTGCACGGGCGCGTCGAAGGCTCGCGTGACGACGACCTCCCGGTCCGAGGTGCGTTCCACCGTTGTGCGATTCATCGCGAACGCTTCACCGATGCTTGCTTCGTCCATCTGACTGCTCCTTCTGTTCGTTCTGCTTGAGTTCTTCCAGGACCTGATCCAGCGCAGAGAACCGCTGGTGCCACAGCTGGTGGTACGAATCGATCCACGCCACCACCTCGTCGAGTCGTCGTTCACTCAACCGGCAGTAGCGCACCCGACCGACCTTCTCCGTGGCGACGAAGCCCGCCTCCTCCAGGACGCACACGTGCTTGCGCATGCCGGTGAGCGTCATCTGGAACTGTTCGGCGAGGTCGGTGATCGACGACTCGGAACGCCCCAACTGCTCCAGCACGCCTCGACGCGTGCCGTCCGCGAGCGCAGCGAAGGATGTGTCGAGCCGGGCATCAAAATACTGAACCATCTGGTTCAGTATCCTGTCATGTGAACGACCGTGAGGCAACCATCACCAGTCGTCGAGGTAGACGCCGATCACTCCGGTCTTGGCGTCCTGGCCGATGACGGCATTGGCCGCTTTCAGCCCGGAGAGCACCGCAGCCTCGATGCACCCGGCGTTGAGCCCGTTGTCGGTCCAGTCTCCGGCGAGCACCATGTTGGCGAAGCCGCTGTCGTCGGAACGCAACCGAAGGTGGTCGGTACCCGGCAGCGACTGGACGTAGCGGTCCGACGGGTCGACGTTGGCGCGCCAGTACTGGCGCTCCAGTCGCGACTCCCCCACTGCGTCGCCACCACCACACAACAGCTCCCAGCGAGTCGATCCGGTGTCGTCGACCAGACCTGGGAGCAGCGGTCCGATTCGCCTGCCGACGAAATCGCGAACATCGCGTGCCACTTGCTCGCCAGCTCGGGTGGGGGTCGTCGGGTCATCGGCGCCCCCGACCCCGCCGGACTGACCTGGCGGATCGTCGCGCAACACCGAGCAGAAGTACGCGATCGTCCCGGGGCGGTCGTCGTCGGGCCACCCCTCGTGCTCGATCAGCTGTGGCATGGACGCCCACGTGTCGAACGGCGGCTCGTACCCCGTCATGGTCGACCCCGGTGTGCTCCAGCCGAGCTCGGGTTCATCCGATCGGATCCACAGCTGCAACGCCTCGGTCGCGACTGTCGCCATACCGGAGCACATCGCCTCCCAACGCGCATCATGACCCATCAGCTCCGAGGTGACCTGCGGCGCCATGCCGACCGGCAGCGCGAACACGACGTCGTCGAAGTCGACGCCACGCTGCAAGGTCTCCGCCCGCCCGGCGTGGTCCGGCCACCAGTGCGTCTCGTAGTGCTCGCTGTCGGTGCCCGCCTCGGGCTCGCCGACGATCTGATCGACGAGCAGTTCGCGGCTGAAGCACGGGAGACCACTGACATCGATCAGCGGGTCGTAGCTCGCCGGACCGCCGATGATCTCGACCTGGCGCGTAATGTCGATCGAGTCGATTCCGCAGCCGGTCGGGTCCAGGTGCAAGTCGTCGATCCGGGTGAAGAGCTCGAACTCGACCCCTCGATCCCGCAATGCCTGGAACAGCGGGGCGATCACGACATCACCCATGCCGGCCGACATCTTCCAGAAGACAGCGCCCTTGTAGTCGAAGAAGGTCTTGGCCGACAGGAACACCCCGAGCCCAGCACCGAAGCCGGGCTGGGCCGGGTCCCCGTCCCGAAAGCCGAACACCAGGTCATACAGCCCGCGGATCAGCGTGCTGTCGGCCGCCTCAGGGTCCGCTCCGTGACGAAGCGTCCATGCTCGATAGTCCTCGGTGTTCAGATCCCGGATCCGGGCGGGGTCGACGAGAACCCCGTCGACGATCAGGCCACGGACCTGTGCGACCACGACGGAGACCAGGTGCCACATGCGACGGGCGGCCGGATCCGATTCCGCCCGCTGGAGCAGCACGACCTTGGCCCTGGAAGCGAGCTGGTCCACGATGCCCATGAGCGCCATGGCCGTCGACGCCGGAGCCCCCGCGCCGCGAACGGTCCGCAGCAAGGGTTCCAGCAGCGCATCGGCCGCTGCGAGTGCTTCGATCGCGAGCGCCGCCACGGTGTGGACCACTCCCGACGTCACCGAACCTCCCATCCGGGGAGGAATGGGCGATGCGGACATGGACATCACCGGAGCGACCTGCTCATCGATCGACACGAAGAAGTCCGCGAGCAGTCGCATGGAGCGTCGGACGATGTCGAGCGGCGTGAACGACGCTGACTGGCTCGACGGGTCTCCGGGAACCAGGTCGTTCGACGTGAAGTCGCCCAACCACGGCACCCACGAACCCGCAGCACCTCGCTCCGGGTGCCCGTCGACGTGCCGATCGAACAAGCCGACTCGCACCGACGGGAAGAAGGCATCCTCGACCGATCTGATCGGACACCCGGGATGCGTTCGGGCGCGGTCCAGCTCGTCGTAGCACTCGCGCATCATGGCGAAGGCGTTGTCGTAGTAGCCGAGCCAGATGTGCAGGCCGTGCTCCTCGATCCGGTCGTACATGCCACGGCTGCTCGCGGCCTTGCCGCCGAGTCGGGCGCCACGTTGGTACACCGTGATCCGATCGAATCGGTCGCGCCATCCCGGCTCGCTGAGCCGCCAGGCCGACGCGAGCCCACCGATCCCTCCGCCCAGCACGGCAACACGCCGGAGCGGGGCGCTCATGTCTCCGCAGAGATCCCGGCACCGGCTTCCATGTCGGCCCGGATTCGCTGCTCGAAGACGACCGCGCCCTGCTCCTGAGCGATGCGCAATGCCTCATCGATGGCGTGACGACTCTGTTGGGGCTCGACGGAGCGGAGGATCAGTGCCCGCGTCCGCCACGTCTCGGCGAGGTAGAACCGCGAACCCGTCTGGCTGGCGATCACCTCGGCACGATCGAGCAGCGCCAGCGCCGATTCGTGGCCGTCGAGCAAGGCCGCCAACGGCGCCTGGCGGGTGAGGCCGAACGGCAGGAACGCCTGGCTGTCGATCATCGTGATCACCGACCGCAACGCACTCTGCTGGTCGGCCTCCGTTCGCAGGACGTTGACATCCGGCGTGGGTCGAGCCAGCTCGACCGATGCGTTCAACGTGGAGTTCAACATCGTGGCCGACACCGACCAGAAGTCGAACCCGTGTCGCGTGGCGAGTCCGATGAGCTCGTCCACCGATCGCCGCGCTTGATCGAAGTCACCCTGTTCGATGTCCATCCACACGCCGTAGTGCAGGACGTAGCAGAGGCTGAACGCTCCGTGCGGAAACGGCAGTAGCTCGGCTCGATGACGAGCGTTGCGCAGGTGTCGACGGCAGCCATCGTCGTCTCCGAGCTGCCATGCAAGAACCCCTCGAAACGCGCCCTCGACCGCGATGGGGTCATTGGGGAACTGCCATCGGCTCGGCTGGGCCTCGTCGATGATGCCGTCGGGCCGCACTGCATCGGTTGCGGCAAAGCACGCCGACGCTGACGTGTAGTCGCCGCGCAGCAACGCGACCAGGCCCTTGGCGCCTCGGTTCTGCGCGTCGTACACCGGGTCGTCGCACACGCCGGTGGCACGGATCTCGTCGAGCAGCTCATCGGCACGAACCATCGCACCTCGAGCGGTGTGATAGCCCCAGAGCGACACGAGCGTATCGACGAGCTCGGGACCGGCAGCGTGCTCATGCACCAGCCGCTCGCACGCGTCGTAGTCGGCGAGCGCCTGCGGATCTGCGTTGCCCGCCATCGTGACCGAGAGGAACGCTCGCTGCAGCCTGAGGGTCACCTCGAGCAGGCGACGCTGGTCGCTCCGAGGGAGGGTGTCGAGCAACTCCAGTGCCGTGCCGAGGAGCTGGCGTGCTGCTTCGAGTGCGCCCAGGTCCCGCGTCTCGCCGGCGGCGCGGCCGTAGGCGTCCACCGCGTCCCGGGTCGAGCCCGCGTTGTGGAAGTGCTGCGCGATGACCGTCCACGACCCATCTCGTCGGTCGGCGTTGCTCGCACGCAAGGCCGTCCCGACACGTCGGTGGGTCTCCCTGCGATCGTCGGTGGTCTGCAGGTCATAGGCCATGTCACGCACCAGGCCGTGGCGGAACTGGAACGTGGCGGGCCCCGACTCGCTCACGATGCCGGCGGCCATGAGGTCGGCGACCGCGTCCTCCAGCCGCTCACGGGATCGGTGCATCGACGCGCCCAGCACCTCGATGTCGAACGTCGTGCCGATGGTCGCCGCGACCTGCGCCACGCGCAGGTCGACCGACGGTTGGGAGAGTCGGGCGAGGAGCGGCTCGTAGAGCACGCCCGGCACCGCGGACGTCTCACTCAGGCGCGCCCGCATGTCCGGGGGCACCTCCGCAACCTCGCCCATGCCCGCGAGCTCCTCCAAGAACAGCGGCACCCCGTGACCGCGGGCCAGAACGTGGTCGAGCGCGTCGCGTCCGATTCCGGGCACCGCGTGCGCCGCCAACTCGAGCGAGTGGGTGGCACCGAGCGGCAGCAGATCGATGACCTCCACCCGCCCCCCGGTGCTCGTCCTTGGGTCAGGGCGCGTTGTCGCGAGCACTCGTACGCCGTCGATCGGGCGGGCGGCCAGACCCAGGATCAGGGTGCGGCTCGCATCGTCGGCCCATTGGAGGTCGTCGATCTGCACCAGGACGCCCCCGGGTGCAGCAGCAGCGCCGAGCCAGGCTCGGACCGACTCGACGGTCAGGTCCCTGATCCGGCTGATGTCGCTGGCAGGGGGGTCGTACCCCGTCGACGGATCGAGACCGAGCAGAGGTGCCAGCAACGGTAGGTGCGTCTCGGGGTCGAGACCGAGCATCACGAGGTCGGCTCGGAGTTGGCGCAACCTGGCGCGCGGATCGGTCGAGATGACCGATCCGTTCAACGACAGGAAGGGCCGAACGGCTCGCATCTCATCGGATTGCTCGTAGACCGAGCACACGCTGAGCAAGTTCCGCTTCGGCAGGTTCGCCGCCCCGCCAAGCGATTCGTGGACCAGCCGGGACTTCCCGATCCCCGGCTCCCCCTGCACGATCATCACGCAGGACTCCCCGGTCGTCGTTGGATCGACGAACTCGCGGATCCGGTTCTGCTCATCGAGGCGCCCCACGAACGGCGACGCCCACACCCGGCCGCGCCGAGGCGTCTCGGGGAGCTCGTCGTCCACCGTGAGGTACGACAGCGGACCGTCGAGGCCCCGCAGCTCCACCGGCGGGTGCTCGGTGAACTTGAAGAGCTCCCCAACGATGGACGCGACCTGCGACGACACGACCACGTGGTCGGGTTCAGCGAGCTCCTGGAGTCGGGCCGCCAGGTTGGGAGCGAGTCCGTAGACCTGGCTCTCCACCAGATCCAGGTGGACGAGACCGTGGTGCACCGCCACACGGACCTCGAAGACGTCACCGAACTCGGCCGCCACGCCGGCGCGCATCGCTTGCATGCGTTGCACCAGGGCCCGGGCGGCCCGCACCGCTCGTCGCGTGTCGTCGCCATAGGACACCGGATGGCCGAACAGCGCGAGCACCCCGTCACCGACGCGACGGGTGACGCGCCCCCCGTTCGCGGTGATCACGTCGTCGCAGTTGCGGTGGTACGACTCGAGCATCCGACCGTACTCACCCGGATCGTGACGCACCGACATCGCCGTCGATCCGACGAGGTCGCAGAACAAGATGGTGAGGCGTCGCAGTTCGGCCGGAGAGCTGTCGGCGAGCCTCGCGATCTCGGCGGCATCACGGTTCTCGGGATCGCGTCGCAGCGCGTCGCCGGCCAGCAGGCGTGCTTCCGATGTGTCACCGCGTCGTGCGGCATCGATGGCCTCGGCGATGAGGCGCTCGACGGATCGGTCCTCGTCGCTGTTCGTCACACCGGCGTCGTGGGTCGTCACGAATCGACGTCGAGGTTCTCGGTGCCGAGGCGGATCGCCACCGAGACCGGAGCGACGACAGGGGCACCGGTCGTGGCGATCTCGAGCATCACCTTGAGCGCCGCCGGCTGCACCGATGGGCGGACGCTGACCGTGGCGACATCGGTGCCCGGCACCTCGGGTGCGGCGATCGGCTGGTCCCCGACGACCGACACAGTCGGCGGGACGCCAGAGGAGTTGGGATTGGCCCACACCACACTCATGACCCTCAGCGTCACCGGTTGCGCACGGCCCGGCAGCAGCTCGGCCAGGTCGACGGTGTAGCGCTCGACGAGGTGGGGCGGACAACTCAGGATCGCGGCTGCGTCGGTGACCGCCGCGGCGGTCACAGCGATTGCCTTGAGGCCCCCGATCCATGCCGACATGACGGAGCGGGCGACCGCATCGGTCGCGACCGTCCCCGGAGGTGTCGCCGGATCAGCGGCCGCTGCAGATGCCGCCGCCCACGCCCGGCTCAGGGAAATGGCGTCAGCCACGTTGGTCGCCGCTGCATCGCCCAACCGTTGCACCGCTTCCGCGATGGGGGAGCTCGGCTCGTCCACTGCGGCTACTTGATCAGGCCGGTGAACATCCGGGACCAGATGGTGAACGCCCGTGCCGCGTCCTGTTGCATGCCCGCCGTCAGCGCGGCCACGTCCCTGGTCATCTGATCGGCGGTGTAGGTGCCGTCCTGGGCGCGCTCGACCATGCCGACGTACGTGCCGAGGTTGCGAGCGGCAGACTCCGACGCCCACTTCACGGCGTCCTCCACGGTGTCGGCGGTATCGGCCTGGTACGTGCTCACGCGGGGACCTCCCTCGGTCTGCGGCAAGTATCACTCCAAGGAGCGTCTGCTGTCACGCACTTCTCAGCGTGAACGTCTCGCTGCCGCATGCGGCTTGGACGCGCTCATGGGTTGAGCAGGCAGCCGGTGATCAGGGCCTTGGCTTGGTCGGCCCAACCCGAGACGCAGGCGAAGATGGCGAGACCGGCGGACGGGAGCGGCTGGCGCATCGCCAGCTTCTTGTAGGTCGTGGCGGTCACGGTCATGGAGCCCTTCGCCACGTTCGACCGTCGCACGGTCAGCTCGCCGTCGTCGACCAGGATGCGCGGGTCCTGGACGGAGCCGGCGGGCAGAGCACTCGCCATGCCGTAGTGGATGGCGAAGCCGTCGATGACACGATTGGCCGCCGGTCCCCCTTCGACCTCGTCGTACCAGAACTCCAGCACGGGGCTGAACCACTCGCTGTGGTTCACCTGGTCCCCGACGTGTTCTCGGTAGACGAACAACGCTCCCCCCGGGTCCTTCGTCGGCGACGGGGCATCGGGCGGGGGCGGCGCCAGCGGATCCATCGAACCCCAGAACGACGGTAGGCATGCCGGCCACCGACCGGGGTGGAACCGCAGCCGCAAGTCGTTCACCGAGCACTCCGGAACGGTAGTGGTGACCTTCGACTTCACGACCGCCGCGACGTCATCATCGTCGGTCCCCGGAACCCGGAACCACGCCGTTGCCTCGTCGCATGGCGTCGCCGCGAGTGCAGCCGTCGTCGTGCTCAGCAACGTCATCGACTGCGCCGTCGCCGCCATCTCGGCATAACCATCACGATCGGAGAACCGCCCGGTCTCGGCCATCAGGTCGGCAAGCGAACTCGCTGCCGCCGAGGGGTCATCGATCTGCGCACCGACATCGAACTCCACCACCCGTTGCAGCGACGCGACGAATCCGGCGTCGTCGAAGGTGTCGACCGCGGCGAGGAGCTGGCGGGCGAGGAACAGCGACGCCAGTCGGTGTTCTGCATCGATCGGGTGCTCCAGCGGCAGCTCCGCGAGCTCAGCCATCACAGCGGACAGGTCGAGCGCAGCCGGAGCGACCAACGTCGATCCCTCCACCTCGCCCGACAGCATCTCGTAGAGGTCGCCGTACCAGCCGGTCGCGACACCCCCGCGGGTGGGTCGGCGGCGAACGTCGTCGCCACTGGTGTCGGCGGCGAGCACCCCGTACGGCGCGATGTAGCGCGCCACCGCGTCGACCGACAGGCGGCGGTCCACCACCGCCCGGTCGATCGAACCGTAGATCGCCAGTCGTGCGGTGAGCTCACTCACGACGCCTCCCGTGCTGCGCGACACCCCGGTGGCTCGCGCCGCCGGCCGTCTACCCTACTGCCCGTATGAACGACGTCGCCGAAGAGTCGCCTGCGGACGGGTCAGCCCAGAAGCCCGCCGGCGACTCGACGGTGCCGTTCGATGCGATCGCGAACCTCAAGCTGCTCGGCGAGGTGCAACGTCGAGGTCTGGAGGCCGCCAACCTGATCATCGCCAGGCTCACTGAACGCACGAACGCGTCCGACGTGTCCACAGCACCGACCGGCCAGCAGGACCAGATGACCGCCATTGCCGACGCGTTCATCGAGTCGGTCTCAGCGGTGGCCACAGCCATGAGCCTCGACCCCGGATCCGTCGATCGAGCACCGAACGCTCAACCCGACCGAGCAGGCCTCCCAGGCGTGCTGTCGGCGCGGGTCGCCCCAGGTGAGTCGACAGACGCCCAGCTGTGGATGCACAACTACACCGATGACCTCGCCACCGGGATCGAGATCCACCTCACCGACCTGATCGCCTCGCACGGCTCACGCCTGTCGGCGGGCTGCGTCTCCCTACAACCCGACCAACCGTTCGACCTGACTCCGGCGTCGAGTCGTTCCGTCACCATGACGATCGATCTGCCCCCGGACACGCCCATCGGCCGCTACCGCGGCGTCCTGACCGCAGCGCACCTCGCCGATCTCTGGTTGGTGCTCGACGTCGATGTCTACGAGGCGGATTCGGGCCCGGGGTCTCCCGTCAGCGCTCCTGAGACGGCCGCGTCGAACCCTGCCCCGTGACCGCGCACACCGGCGACGTCGAGACCGCCGAAGCGGCATTGGCCGACTATGGCGGTCGAGCCCGGGCGGCCATGCTCGACGCACTGCCGGACGGGTCACCCGGACCCTGGCTGTACGACCTCCTGCGGAGCTATCCGAGCCGACCCGGCAAGGCCCTGCGCCCAACGCTGTTCCTCGCCACGTGCGAGGCGTTCGGCGGCTCGGCAGAATCGGCGATGGGCGTGGCGGTCGCCATCGAGCTGCTGCACAACGCATTCCTCGTGCACGACGACATCGTCGACGGGAGCCTGCAGCGTCGAGGGTCCCCGACCCTGCACGAAGACGCCGGGCTCGGCCTCGCCCTCAACGCCGGCGATGCCCTGGGTGCACTGGCACAGCGGCAACTGCGACTCTCGATCGACAGCCTGTCGGGCCGCGTCGCGAGCCAGGTGCTCGAGGAGTTCGAGACGATGCTGATGCGCACCGCCGAGGGCCAGGCCACCGAGCTCGGATGGTGTCGCGACGGCGTGCAGGACGTGGGACCCGAGGACTACCTCGACCTGATCATGCACAAGACGTGCTGGTACACCACGATCCACCCACTCCGTGTCGGAGCGCTGATCGGTGCCGCCGTTGGTGTCGCGGACGGCGCCGACGGAACCCAGCCGGACCTCGACGCCATGATCCGCTTCGGCTTCCATCTGGGAGCCGCGTTCCAGATCCGAGACGACATCTTGAACCTCACCGGCGACGACCGGTACGGCAAGGAGATCGGCGGCGACCTGCTCGAGGGCAAGCGCACGCTCATGCTCATCCACCTCTGGGAGCATGCAAGAGGCGCAGACCGAGACCTCGTTCAGCGGTTCCTGACCGCCGAACGTGCGACCCGGTCCATCGAGGAGGCACGACGGGTCCGAGCGTTGATGGACCGCTACGGCAGCATCGACTTCGCGACCGCCTACGCGACCGGCGTTGCCGCCGAGGCCACCACTGCGTTCGAGATCGCATTCGCGCCGGCGCTCGCTCGAGATCCGAACCCGGGGGCAGATGCGGTGCGGTCGATGATCACCTACATGCACGGACGACTGAGCTGAAGCGCGCCACCGGACGCGAGCGCCGATCGCTGGCGAGCAGGCGGCGTGACATACTCGGCCCGTGGGCGAGATGGGGATGGTGCCGTTCCTCGATGGGCTGGGCCCGGAGGCACGAGCCGGGATCGATGGCATGGGGGCTCGTCGGACGTTCGCTGCTGGTTCAACCATCCTGTCTGAGGGGGAGCTCGCCAACCGGGTGGGGATCTTGCGCGACGGCCTGGTCAAGCTCGTCGCGACCCAGCCCGGCGGCTACCGCACCGTCCTCGCCCTGCGAGGGAGCGGTGAGCTGCTCGGTGAGATGTCCGCACTCGACGGCCGCCCGAGGACGGCGGACGTGCAGGCCCTCGTCCCCTGCTCGGTGCAGCTCGTGCCGGCCGACGAGTTCGTCCGCTTCGTGACCGACCAGTCATCCGCGTCGCTCGCGGTCATCCGCACCCTGGTCGCACGGCTCCGCGAATCTGACAGCCACCGGATGCAGTTCGCGTCCGATGGTGTGCCCCGACGGCTTGCGCGACAGCTACTGCAGCTCGCCGACTCCCACGGCGAGATCGGACCCGACCTCTCGATCGACATCGCCCTGCCGTTCACCCAGGACGATCTGGCGGGCACTGTTTCGGCATCCCGGGATGCCGTGGCCCGTGCGTTCAAGGACTGGCGCTCGCAGGGCCTGGTGAGCACCGGCCGGCGTCGCGTCACGTTGATCGATCCCGCGGCGCTGTCACGGCTGAACTCCCTCTGAAGGACCGAGCGATGGGCCGCGCCATTTGCCGGCCGCCGTGTAGTGGATTCGATGCTCCGAGCGACGATTCCTCCGACGACGGGTGAGCCGATGAGTGCGACGATGCATGCCATGAGGGAGCGGCCGGTGGACTCGATTGAACACCCCACATGGTCCTTGAGCCACGAGCCCATATGGCTCGAAGACCGTGACGCCGAGATCCACAGGTCGCTCCCCCATGGTGCACCAGCCGACGTCTCCTCCGATCCGGCCACGAACCCCGGTTGCATCGACCCGGCTGCAGTGACCCGGCTCGCACGACGGCTGGGCTCACGGATCGGTCGACCCGAGTCCGTCGTCGTCGCACTTCGCCGCCCCGCCGCGACCGACTTGGGCTGACCCGCCGGAACCGGTCCGTCGACGGCTGAGCCTGTTCGTCGTTCAGCCCGCAACGCGGTTCGTTCAGCCGCATCTGGTGAACCGCGTTCGAAGATTTTTGATGCTTTCCTCATGTTTGAGTTGCCGGCGGCTCCTGCCGTGGAGTAACCATGCCGAGCACTCAATCATGAGGGAGTTGTCATGTTTATGGAGAACGGGTCGGTGGGGTCGGACCTCATCGACGGCCGATCGAGAGGGATCCTCACCCTGGCGGGCCAGGACGGCGCGTGGTGGAACGGGCTGCGACTCGTCGTCGCTGGCCGACCCCAGGTGGCGATCTGCATCTCCACCCTGGCCGTCACCCATCCCAGCAGTTAGGAACTCCGGTGCAACCGCCTACGTCCCGTGGCACCATGGTCGTTGCCGACGGCCCAGGGCCTGAGGAAGTGAGCCCAGTTGACGTCCGGACGGTCGGCAGCTGAGTTTGCGGCTCGACGACGTATCGCTGGAACTGCCGCGAGAATCGGTCGGGGTGCTCCGGTCGTCCGGTGCCGTCGCAGATCACCAGGTCGAACGACGGATCCCAGGCGTCACCCGCGATCGCTCGTTCCTCGTCCTGCGCAATCCGATGCGCTTCGAGTGCCTCGATCGTCGTCGGGTCGAGCGAGATCGTGCGCCGACTTCGGTTGGCCTTCGTCGGTCCGATCACGAGCTTGTCGTTCACGGTGGTGATCGTCTGCGTCACCGATACACGTCGAGCGACGAGGTCGACGTCTCGCCACCGCAGACCGAACACTTCGCCGCGACGCATCCCGGTGGTGGCGAGCACTAGCTACGCACTGAACAGGCGATCGCCGGTGACGTGTTCGAGGAACGAGCGCAGCTCGTCGGCCGTCCAGGTTGCTCGTTCGACATGTGGCACGGCCGGCGGGCGGGCGAGGTGAGCCACGTTGCGCATCACGAGCCGCAACCGCTCCGCCTCGGCGAGCGCTCGGTGCAGCACGATGTGGGTGTTGCGGACGGTCTTCGGGGCGACGGATCCATGCAATCTGGCGACGTCGAGCACGCCGCCGAGATCCTCGCCCGGTTGCGGGATCCGGTGCAGCAGCGCATCTCTGCCCCTCACGCGGAAGTCTTCGAAGATGCCATTCGAGCCACCAGACGACGCACCTGAACGGCGGGAAAGCAACCAACCGACGCGACGACGTCCATGTCACGGGGCGCCCGACGCGGTCCGCCGCAGGCTCGATGGTGTGCGGCTACCGACCAGATGATCGGGCACGCCCTCGCTCTACAGTCGGTCAATGCGATTCCCTGATTCGTGGAGCTTTCGTCAGAAGCCCTCGGGCACGTTCAAGCATGTGTTGCGCATTCCCGTGTATCTCTTCCGCTGGCGTCTCGGCTTCGTGCTCGGCGACCGGTTCGTGTTGATCAGCCACACGGGCCGCACGTCCGGTCGCAGCTTCCAGAGCCCGGTCGAGGTCGTTGAGCACGACACGACCACCCACGAGTACATCGTCTGCTCCGGAACCGGGCCGGACGCTGACTGGTACCGGAACCTCAAGGCGGCTCCAGCCGCTCTGATCCAGATCGGAAACCGTCGATGGACGCCGACACAGCGATTCCTCGACCCCGACGAGGCGGCGCAACAGTTCCGCCACTACGAAAGCGAACATCCGAGCGCAGCGCGCCAGCTTCTCGAGATGATGGGCAACAGCTACGACGGGACCGACGAAGGGCGCCGCTCGATGATGGACCGGATGCCGATGATCGCCTTCACCGACGCCTGAAGCCACTCCTACGACTGGGCTGTCGTAGGTCCTGCGACACTCTCGGTGCCTTGCTGGCCCAGCGCCTCGCTCCGGACTCGGGGTTCACACCGACCGCAGCCCGGTATCGCCACCCCTTGCCGTACTGCTCGACCGTTCCTGCCATTGCCACTCTCCGTCGCCGAATCGCGACCCCGGAAAGGTGCTCCAAGGAGTTCCGCGACTATTTCGCGACTATTTCGACCTCTTTGGGGTGAGGGCGACAAGGGGCGGTTTCCAAAACCCTTGCAATTGCAGGGTGCCCGGGGCGGGACTCGAACCCGCACGCTCCGAAGAGCTGAGGGGTTTAAGCCCTCTGCGTCTGCCAATTCCGCCACCCGGGCCTGGGCACATCCTTCCACGGGTCTGCCCTCACCTCGGCCTTGCCCGTTCCGGGGGCAGACCACCTGGCCGGGCACGGCGGCAGCCCGCTACCTATGCCACGCCCTTGTTGGACGCGGCCGACCCTTCGGCGGGCATCTTGGCCGGGGCACTGACACGGCCCCGTTCGATCGGCTGTCGTACGTCGAGCGGAGCGGGACAGTCGAGCGCTTGCCACGCGGCCCGGCGGAACCGGCCCGCATCCTGTCCATCGAGCCCGTTGACCGTGACGACTCCGGCGATCACGTCGGACTGGACTGCAGCAAAGGGACGCCCGGTCAGTCGGATCGCGATCACCGCCTGACCGTCGGGACGACGACGCAACGTGCGGTCGGCGTCCGGCACTCGGGGCGGTGAACGAAACACCGGCACCTGCAGACGACGTTTCCGTGCAACGGCGGTGACGGCGCGGACGACCTCGGCGAAGGCGATCGCCGGCGGCTGGTCGGGGACGGGAGCGAGGTGACGAACTGGCACGACGTCATCCAAGCACCGGGGTCTGACAGCGCCGATCGCAACACCGTCGACCCACCCCGTCCGCGGCAGCGACCACCGAACTTGTACGCCACCGACCGCTCAGCGGTCCCCCACGTACAACATCGCCAACCAACCCCACGGACGACCGAACTTGTACGCCACCGACCGCTCAGCGGTCCCCCACGTACAACATCGCCGACCAACCCCCACACGACCACCGAACTTGTACGCCACCGACCCCACAGCGGTTCGCCACGTACAACATCGCCAGCCAGCCAACATCGCCAGCCAACCCGACCACACGTCAACCCCACGGACGACCACCGAACCGGGTGCTCCGCCGGCTACCGACCCCTCAGCGGCCGGCGACGCTCGAGCGTTCCTCCCGCATCGAGGTCACGACCAGCAGCAGCACGCTCACGACCAGGATGATCGTCGCCAGCACGTTCACCTGCGGCGGGAACGAGATGCGGAACTGGTTGTTCACCTGGATCGGGAACGTCACGTACTCGCCCTTGGTGAAGTCCGTGATGATGTAGTCGTCGAGCGACAGAGCGAAGCTCAGCAACGCCGCGGCCAGGATCCCCGGCAGGATCAGCGGGAACGTGACCTTGCGGAAGGTGCGCCACGGCGAACAACCCAGGTCCATCGACGCGTCCTCCAGCGTCCAGTCGAAGCCGCGCACACGGGCTTTGACCGTCAACGCCACAAAGCTGACGCAGAACATGATGTGCGCGATCACCACCGTCGAGATGCCCATCACCACCCCGTTGCTGACGAACAACTGGTACAGCGACGCGCCGAGCACGATCTCGGGCGTCGTCAACGGCAGCACCAGGAAGACCTCGGTGAACTTGGAGCCGGTGAAGCGGTAGCGAGCCAGTGCAATCGCCATCAACGAGCCGAACACCAGCGCGATCGACACCGCGATGACCGCAACGAGCAGGCTGCGGAGGAACGCGTTGGTCAGATCCGAGTCCTTGAACGGCTGCGCCCAGTTGTCGAGCGTGAACTCGTTCCAACTCAGGTTCCGTCGACCAGCGGGCTTGTTGAACGTGAAGACGATGATGTTGAACAGCGGGGCGAACAGCCACAGGTAGATGAGCACCGCGCACGTCGTGAGCACGCGCCGACCCCACCGCTTTCGCACCTTCATCGGACCCATCGACGGGTTGCCGTCGAGCCCGGGTGTCTCGACCAGGATCGGGGGTGCTGCCCCCTCCGACATCGTCATACCGCCAACCCCTCCGTGCCAAGGAACTTGGAGTACACGAGCACCAGTGCGGTGATGATCACCATCAGGACCACCGACAACGCCGCGGCCTGCGGGAAGTCCGACTGCACCAGGAACTGGTTCTGCACCACGGTGCCGATCATCGACGTCTTGGCCGAACCCAGGTACCGGTTGTTGATGTAGTCACCCGCTGCGGGGATGAACACGAGCAGGCTGCCGGCGAACACACCCGGCATCGACAGCGGCAGCACCACCTTGCGGAACGCGTGCCACGACGTCGAGCCAAGGTCCGCTGCCGCCTCGGTCAACCGGAAGTCGATCTTCTCCAGGCTGACGTAGATGGGCAGGATCATGAACGAGATGAAGTTGTAGGTGAGCCCACCGATCACCGCCCATGGCGTGGCGAGGATGCGACCGTCGTCGCCGACCCACGGCAGCACCCGCATCGCGTCGACCACGACCCCGTTGTCGCTCAGGATCGACGTCCACGCGATCGTTCGGATCAGGTAGCTGGTGAAGAACGGCACGACCACCAGACCGATCAGCAGGTTCTTGTGCCGACCGCCCTGCGTGGCGATCCAGTAGGCGAGTGGGTAGCCGATGAGGATCGCCAGGATCGTCGCGATGCCGGCGAACACGAAGGATCGGATGAACTGCGGCTGGAAGTCGCTGAGCGCATCGGCGTAGTTCGAGAAGTTCCAGTCGAACTTGGGGTTGGCGAACCGGCTCGGCTTGGTCGACAGCGACACCTGCACCAGCAGGAACACCGGGACCATGAAGAACAGGATGAGCCAGATGACGCCCGGACTGAGCAACCCGAATGGAGCAAAGCGCCCCTGGCGCACTCCCCTGTCGTCTCCACCAGCCATGTCAGCGGCCTCCGATCGTCGAGGTCATGGCGTCACGCTCCCGAGATCCGAGCGAACAGCTCATCGGAGCGCAGCTCGTCGTCGTCGCTGAGGTTGCCGAAGGTCTGCAGCCGGTCGAGCGTCGCCTGATCGGGGAACAGCAGCGGGTTGTCGGCAAGCGCGGCGTCCTCGCCGCCGTTGCTGCGCAACACGTCCTGCACGCCCTGCACCGGCGAGATGTACTGCACCGCTGCGGTGATCTGCGCCGCGTTGACCGGGTCGTAGACGAAGTTCATCCACTCAGCGACGTCGGCCTGGTTGGGTGCGTTCGCCGGGATCACCATCGAGTCGAACCACAGGGTGCCGCCAGCTTCGGGCACGACGAAGCGCACGTCGGGATTGTTCATGCCCAAGACGTCGCCGGACCACGCAAAGCACGCTGCGAGCGTGCCTTCTTCGAGCGGCCCGACGTACTCGTTGCCGAGGAACTGACGGATCTGGCCGTTGTCGACCTCCTCCTTCAGCTTGTCGAACGCCGGCTGAAGGCTCTTGAACGTGGCGTTCGCGAGCTCCACGCCCTCGGACATGGCGATGAGTCCGATCGTGTCGCGCATCTCGGTCAGCACCGAGATGCGGCCCTTCAGGTCGGGCGCCCACATGTCGTCGACGCTCATGATCTCGCGGCCGGTGGCCTTGACGTTGTACGCGAGCCCCGCGATCCCCGCCTGCCATGGCAAGGAGAACTTGCCGGTCGGGTCCGACGGCGGATCCTTCAGGCTGGGGATCAGGTTCTTGGCGTTCGGGATCTTGGAGAGCGGCAGCGGATCCAACCAACCGAGCTGGATCAGTCGAGCCGCCATCCAGAACGTGGGTGCGAGGACGTTCGGGCCGATCGCCGTGCCGCGTGACAGCAGCGGCTGGATCTTGGCGAAGTACTCGTTGTTGTCGTTGTAGACCTCGGTGTACTTCATGGAGATGCCGGTCTCCTTGGTGAAGTTCGCCACGGTGGTGCCCGGCGCATCGACCGAGCCGTCTTCGCCCGTGTCGATGTACTCCGGCCAGTTCTCGAACCACACATCCGCGCCGGGACCGCCACATGCAGCGAGCACCTGCGGAGCCACCGCCAGGCTGCCGGCCAACAAGCCGGACCGCGTCAGGAACTGCCGTCGACTCAGCGGGTTCGCCATGCGACCCTCCGGCCTTCACCCCTGACGCTGCCGCTCGCGTCACCGGCAACGTCACCGTCGAAGGGCACCGCCGGTGTGGTCACGCCGAGCTCGCTTCGGGTTCGGTCACCCCTGCTTCGTCCGCAGCGATCGCCTCCGGCACCAGGTACGCACCGTCGTAGGCCCAGGTCATCGTGATCGACGAGCCGACCGACAAGCTGGCCGGGTCATCTTCGGGACCGAGGTGGGCAACCAGATCGGCGCCGGTCCCCGTCTTGACCTGACATCGCACCACCGGACCCTGGAACACCAGGCTGGTGATCGTGCACGCCATCGTTCCGGCAGGGGTTCCGCCATGCAGGGGTGCGCCCGACGGAACCAGACGCTCGGGTCGGATCATGATCGTTGCATCCGTTCCGGTGCTGTAGCTGCGCCCCCCGGACGGCACCTGGAACTGGGTACCCAGACGGGAATCGACGGTGACCTGGTCGCCGGTCTGGCTGACGACCTTGACCGGCAACAGGTTGGCGGTGCCGATGAAGCCGGCCACGAACGTGGTGGCGGGGCTGCCGTAGATCTCGGTCGGCGATCCGATCTGGTCGACCCGACCCTGGGTCATGACCGCGATGCGGTCCGACATGGTCAGCGCTTCTTCTTGGTCGTGGGTCACGAAGATGAAGGTGATGCCGACGTCGCGTTGGATCCGCTTGAGCTCGAGCTGCATCGCCTGGCGAAGCTTGAGATCGAGGGCACCGAGCGGTTCGTCGAGCAGCAGCGCCTTGGGCATGTTGACCAGGGCCCGGGCGAGCGCGATGCGCTGCTGCTGGCCGCCGGAGAGCTGGTTGGGTTTGCGCTTGGCGAAGTCGGCGAGTCGGACGATCTCCAAGATGTCGGCCACACGGCGTTCGATCTCGGGTCCCGGCACCTTCTGGTTGCGTAGGCCATAGGCGACGTTGTCGAACACGTCCATGTGCGGGAACAGCGCGTAGTTCTGGAAGACGGTGTTGACGTCACGCTTGTACGGCGGCGTGCGCGACACGTCCTTGCCTTCGAGGAGGATGCGCCCGGACGTCGGCTGTTCGAATCCGGCGATCATCCGCAGCGTCGTCGTCTTGCCGCAGCCGGACGGCCCGAGCATCGAGAAGAACTCGCCTTCTGCGATGTCGAAGTTCGCCTCGTGGACAGCGACGAAGTCGGCGAAGTGCTTGGTGATGTGCTCCAGCCTGATGACCGGATCGCCCACCACCGCCGAGACGGTCGATTCTGCTGACTCAGACATTCGAAGCGGTCTCCCATGCATGCCACGGATTCCGAACACCCGGCAACCTACAGCAACGAATCACACCGCTGTCGAGGGTCACGTGCCACAGGTCACCGGGATGTGGATGTCGGCATCATCGCACAGACGCGCACCGGTGACGCCGATTTCATCCGGACGAGGCGGGACGGGACGGACGAGACGCTGAGGACCAGACGAGCGAGCGTGCGATCAGGATGCCGGGGCAAACGGGATGCGCTCGGCGATCAACCACGCCAGTCGGTCCCGGTCCGGGTGCTGCAACACGATGCGCGCCATGTCCTTGCGCGACGTCTCGATGAGCAGCACCTCGGGGTCGCGGTACACGCACCAGAACTGTCGAGCCCCTTTGCGGCCTCGAACCATGAAGTGCCCGGTCGCCATGCGTCCCGGCCAGTGCCCTCCACCGACGCGAAGCCCGAGCTCGGCCTTCGCCTCTGCAACCGGGACGACCCGGGCATCGGTGACGTCCGCTATCGCCACCTCGATGTGGCGCTTGAGGCACCACAGCTGGTCGGCGCCACCCACGTCGATGGTGACCCGGTCGTCGTACACGTGCACATCGATGGACATCGGCCAACGGTAGGCCCGGACCGGCACTCGATCAGCGTGGCTCCGGTCACGCTGGCCAGGCCCGACCCCGACCGGTTGGCTTAGCCACTCGCCCGACGGCTCAGCCGTGACCGACGGGCCGCATGGCGACCTCAGCGACACGAGAAGCCGGCGATCGCGGCGGAGTAGGTTGCCGACGTGAGCGAACGAGCGACCGACGGCTCGAATCCGGAGCGTGTCCGGTCGCGGAGCATGTGGCTCGACACGTGCGGCGACGACCTCACCCCCCGAGCACCCCTGCCCGGAGACCTCGACTGTGACGTCGCGATCGTCGGCGGTGGACTGACCGGACTGTGGACCGCATTGCACGTCCGCGAGCTCGACCCCAGCTGTCGGGTCGTGGTGATCGAGTCCGAGGTGTGCGGGTTCGGAGCATCGGGACGCAACGGCGGATGGTGCTCGGCGCTGTTCCCCACCTCGCTCGACTCACTGGCGATCCTCGCCGGACGCGACGCCGCAATTGCCCAGCACCGGGCGATGATCGACACCGTCACCGCGGTCGGAGCCGATGTCCTCCGGCTCGGCATCGACTGCGGGTGGGCGCTGGGCGGCACCCTCTCGGTCGCCACGAACCCGGCACACGTGCCCCGACTCCGGGACTACGTCGACGAGCGGCACCGCTGGGGGTTCGGCGACGACGACGACCGCTGGCTGGGCCCCGCGGCGATGGCGGAACGCATCCGTCCAGTCGGCGGGGCGGGCGGCAGCTACACCCCGCACTGTGCGGCGGTGCAGCCGGCGAAGCTCGTCCGTGGACTCGCTCGGTCGGTCGAATCCGCCGGCGCCACCATCTATGAAGCAACGACGGCGACGTCGATCGCCCCAGGAGTGGTCCGAACCCCGCTCGGGACGGTGCGAGCGGCGACCGTGTTGCGCTGCACCGAGGGCTACACCTCGCAGCTGCCGAGCGAGAAGCGACGCATCCTGCCGCTCTACTCGCTGATGATCGCGACGGAGCCGCTGCCCGACGACGTGTGGGAGCAGATCGGTCTGGCCGAACGAGAGACCTTCACCGACGGGCGACACCTCCTCATCTACGGCCAACGCACCGCCGACGGCCGCATGGCGTTCGGCGGGCGAGGTGCGCCCTACCACTTCGGGTCGCGGATCGCCGACGAGTTCGACCGCAACGCTCGGGTTGCCCGCGACCTGACGAGCACGCTGCACCACCTGTTCCCCGAGTTGGCCGACGCGGCGATCACGCACCACTGGGGCGGGCCCCTCGGCGTGCCTCGGGATTGGACCGCCTCGGTCCGCTTCGACCGTTCGACCGGCATGGGCGAGGCCGGCGGCTATGTCGGTGACGGCGTGTCGACCACCCACCTAGCCGGAGCGACGCTGGCCGACCTGGTGCTCAGGCGCGACACCGATCGGACCCGTCTGGCCTGGGTCGGGCACCGGTCACGCGACTGGGAGCCCGAGCCGCTGCGCTGGGCTGGGGTGAACGCAGCACGGGTGCTCGCTGCCGCGACCGACCGACGCGAAACCCGACGGAGGCGGCCCGCACCTGTGCTCGGCGCCGTGCTCGATCGGTTCACCGGCGGACACTGACCGAATCGAGCATTTACGGCGAACTTGTACGTGAGCGACCGCTCAGCGGTCTGTGACGTACAAGATCGACGGAAGCGTCCCGCGTCACCGCGCCGCTGCCCGCGACCTACGGCGAACTTGTACGTGAGCGACCGCTCAGCGGTCTGTGACGTACAAGATCGACGGAAGCGTCCCGCGTCACCGCGCCGACGCTCGACGTACCGGTTTCGAGCGACGCTGGCACCGGTGCGACACTGCAGCGGTGAGCACCACCCCTCAGATCCTCCCCACCGACGTGGCGGACGCCGACATTTCAGTTGTCGGCGGGCCCGGCGACGACGGCCGCTGGCCGATCGCCGTGCACTGGTTCCTGCCCACCGGCGGCGACAGCCGGGACGTGGCACCGAGCGACCCGAGCGGATCACGTCCGCCGTCGCACGCCTACCTCGCCCAGATTGCCACGGCGTGTGACCAACTGGGTTTCGACGCCGTGCTCACCCCGTGCGGCACCGGATGCGAGGACGCCTGGATCGCCACAGCGTCGCTCATCCCGATCACGCAACGACTGCGGTTCCTCGTCGCGTTCCGACCCGGCTTCCTCAACCCCACCCAGGCCGCGCAGATGGCCGCCACGTACCAGGCGATGTCGGGCGGCCGGCTGCTCGTCAACATCGTGATCGGGGCGGAACCGACTGAGCTCGCCCGCTTCGGCGACTTCGTCGGCAAGGACGAGCGCTACCGACGCTCCGGCGAGTTCCTGACGGTGCTGCGCGGCGCGCTCACCTCGGAGTCGTTCGACTTCTCGGGCGACTTCTTCACCGTCGAGTCCGCAACCACCCGCCACTCACCCACCGCGGTGCCCCCGATCTTCTTCGGTGGCGCGTCGCCGGCAGCGGAACAGGTCGCTGCTGAGCACGTCGACACCTACCTGGCATGGGGTGAGCCGCCTGACATGGTCACGGAACGCGTCGAGCGGATGCGCAAGCTCGCGGACGCTGCGGACCGTCCCGTCGATCGACCGCTCGAGTTCGGGATCAGGTTCCACGTCATCACCCGGGACACAGCCGAGGAGGCATGGGCCGAAGCCGGCCGCCTGCTCCGCGGCATGGACCCCGACGCCGTCGCCGCTGCACGCGCCGACTTCGCGTCCACGGCATCGGTCGGCCAGGCCCGCATGGCTGACTTGCACGACGCCACCGACGGCGTGCCCGACGATCCACGCGACCTGGAGATCTCGCCCAACCTCTGGGCCGGTGTCGGCCTGGTCCGCGGCGGGGCGGGCACGGTGCTCGTCGGCAGCCACAGCGAGATCGCCGATCGCATCGAGGAGTACCACGCGATCGGGTTCCGGGAGTTCATCCTGTCGGGCTACCCGCACCTCGAAGAGGCCTGGCGGGTTGGCGACGGGCTGCTGGTCGAACTGCGACGCCGCCACCTGATCGGCCCAGCCCCTGCGACGGGCCCCGACAAGGTGTTCACGTTCCGATGACCGATCGCTGCACCCCACCCGGCCGTACCGGTCCTTCCCACCTGCCTGAGACGCCTGAGGTCCGAGATGACTGAGGTCCGAGATGACTGAGCCCGACGACGACCGCATCTCCGTCGGGCTCCTGCTCTGCGACCACCTCGACCCGGAACCAGCCGCGGTCGCCGGCGACTACCCCGAGCTCTACCCGGCGGCGTTCGGTGCTCATGGCCTGGACATCCGCGTCTACGAGGCAACGCAGGGCGAGTTGCCGACCGATCTCGATGAGTGCGACGCGTGGATGGTGTCGGGCTCCCGGCACTCCGCCTACGACGACGATGCTTGGATCTCGGAGCTGTCGGAGCTGATCGCGACCATCGTCACGCAGAAGCGTCCGCTGGCCGGCATCTGCTTCGGGCACCAGCTCGCCGCGCTCGCGCTCGGCGGCGAGGTGACCCGAGCCGACGCCGGCTGGGGCGTCGGAGGCCGCACCTTCGATGTGGTCAACCGTGCACCGTGGATGGGCCCCAGGAACGCAGTGCTCTCCGCCACCAACGCCGACGACAATGCCGGTCGCAGCGACCCGGGCGCCGATCACCGCCCCGATCGAAGTGCTCACGGCGCCGGCCACGACGACAACCGGGCCGACGGCGCTAGTTCGGCACCGGATCAGTTCACGATCCTGATGAGCCACCGCGACCAGGTCACGTCGCTGCCCGTTGGCGCCGAGCTCATCGCCACCGCCGACTACTGCCCGGTCGGCGCCTACCGGCTGGGCAGGAAGCTGTTCTGCGTGCAGGGTCACCCCGAGTTCGTGCCTGGGCTGTCGGCCACTCTGATGGAGCTGCGTCGCGACCGGATCGGATCCGACGTCGTCGACGCCGGCCTTGCGTCGTTGGAACCGCCATCACCGCCGCTCGACCAGGACCTCGTCGCCGGCTGGATCGCCGAGTTCTACCGACAGGCACTCGACCGCTGACCGGGCGGCGCCGTCACGCACTCCACCGCAGATCCGGCCGGCGCTCACGACAGCCGACCCGACGACGCGAACCGAGCTCCGTCGGCGCTCACCACGAAATCCGTCGAATCTGCTGCAACTGGCCACGATTCCCTTGCTCAGATGCCGGCGCCACCGCGATGATCGGGGCATGACGGATCCGGTGGTAGACGAGATCGATGCGGCGCTGATCCGCCACCTCCAGATCGACGGCAGACGGCCGTACACCAAGCTCGCCAAGCAGGTCGGCTTGTCCGAGGCCGCCGTGCGCCAACGGGTGCAACGGCTGCTCGAGCAAGGCGTCATGCAGATCGTCGCGGTCACCGACCCGCTGCAGCTCGGGTTGCTCCGCCAGGCCATGATCCTGATCAAGGTCGACGGTGACGTCCGAGACGTGGCTGCCGAGCTCGAGCGGTTCGACGAAGTCGACTACCTGGTGCTCACCGCTGGTTCGGTCGACATCCTCGCCGAGGTGTTCGTGCCCGACGACCAGGCGCTCCTGGAGCTGCTGAACGACCGCATCCGCAAGGTGCCTGGCGTCGTCGCGACCGAATCGGTCATCTACCTGCAGCTCCGCAAGCAGACCTACTCCTGGCCGGTGACCTGAGCCCGAGGCGGGCGCCGTCGCCCACACGGCAGCCCGGTTGCATCGCTCCACCTCGGCGGCTGGACCAGCCACCAGACCATCCGGCCGTGACCGGGACGGGCGATCCGTGCCACACTCGACAGCGAGAGGGAGGCCGCACGGCCTCTGGTTGTTGGGAGCAGAGAATGCGCACGTTCAGGCCGTTGATGATCCTCACGCTGGCGGCGCTGGCCCTGTGCGCAGCGTGCACGCCGCAGGCGCCGGCGACCACCACGACGCCCACCGATGAGTTCGCCTGCCCTCACCCCGGTCCGAGCACCGTGATCGTCGCGGGCGACTCGTTGAACACCCACTGGCCCCGATACACCGCGCTCCCCGACGGCACCAACGTCATCACCATCGCCAGGGGAGCCGCTGCGTACACGAACCCCCGGTCGGGCGACTTCTCCACCAGCATCAGCATCTCTGAACGGCTGCTCGCCGAGCTCGACCTGTGCGGCAACGACGTCGGGGCGGTCATCGTGGGCGGCGGCGTCAACGACCTGTCACGCGGTCTCGGATCCGCCCCGTTGATCTCAGCAGTGTCGGACCTCGACACCGAGCTGGCATCCCGAGGCGTTCGAGTGATCTGGCAGCCGATCACCCCGTGGGCCGTGTCGTCGTCGCTGTTCTGGGACGTCCGCTACGAGCAACGCCTCGAGTACAACACCTGGCTCACCACCCCCGGCAACGTCACGGGGGGCGTCGTCGACTGCAACCAGGCGCTCGCCGACCCCAGAAGCGCCGTCGAGGTGATGAACCCCGCGTACCACACGTGGGCTGACCTGTTCACCCAGGACCGCTACCACCCGAACATGGACGGCTACGCGATGTACGCCGCGTGCCTGTCACCGCACATCACCTCCGCCATCGCGGTGCAGGCCCCGGTCCCGGCGAGCTGACCGCTCGAACGACGCGTCGACCGACACCGCCGCGTCGAACCCGTTGCTCGATCCGAAGTACGACCCCGGACGCCTCGGCCCCGTCCTAACATCGCCCCATGGCGTCACCTGAGGAGCCGACCGAGCGGGCGGCCCGCGTCACCCACGCCGAGCCTCCGTCGATCGACGAGGACATCTCGTTCGCCACGACACCCGCACCTGCGACCTCGACCCGAGCGTTGGTGCCGGTGCCCGCGCCGGAGCCGGAGTCCACAAACGACATCACGATCGATGACGCTGACGTCCGACGATCCGACGTCGACGAGTGGGGCCGTTCGGAACACATGCGGGAGCTGGCGCGCAGACTGTACGACCCCGTGTACCGCCGGTGGTTCCGCGCCGAGTGGGAAGGTCTGGAGAAGATCCCACCCGACGGCGGAGCGCTTCTCGTCGCGAACCACGCCGCTGCCATCCCGTCCGACGCCCCCGTGATCATGCACGGCATCGAGACCGAGCTCGGCCGACCTGTCTACGGGCTGGCCGACAACCTGTTCCGCAAGCTGCCCGTCGTCGGGACGTTGTGGTCCCGACTCGGCGGCGTCCCGGGCCACCCTGACAACGCGTACCGGCTCCTCGCCGAGCAGGGTCAGCTCGTCCTCGACTTCCCCGAAGGCGTCAAGGGCCCCGCAAAGACATGGGACGAGCGGTACCAGCTGCGCCGCTTCGGCCGAGGCGGCTTCGTCGAGATCGCCATGCGCGCCGGCGTCCCCGTCATACCGATCGCCGTCGTCGGCGCCGAAGAGTCCATGCCGACCCTCGTGCGCATTCCGCACCTGGCGTCGCTGATCGGCATGCCGTACGCACCCGTCACCGCCAACATGTTGCTCATGGGCCCGGCCGGGATCGGCGTGTACCTGCCCGCCAAGTTCAAGCTCAGAGTGCTCGACCCGGTGCACTTCGACGTGACGCCGAACCAGGAGCGCTACTCCCGGTCCCGGGTCATGGACGAGTCCGAGGCAATCCGCGACCGCATCCAGGCGGCCCTGTACGACATGCTCCGCCAGCGCCGATCGGTGTGGTTCGGATGAGCCCGAAGCGCTACCGCTCCCGGCCGAATCGGGTGCTCGTCACCGGCCTCGGATCGTTCTGGGGCGGACGGGTCGCCCAGGCACTCGAAGCCGACGAGAACGTCGAGGTGATCGTCGGGCTCGACACCACCGAACCCACCGTCGAGCTCGAGCGGACCGAGTACGTCCGGGTCGACGCCAACTATTCGATCCTCGCCCGGATCGTGCGCGCGGCCCAGATCGACACGATCGTCCACACGTTCCTGGTCGTGGATCCGACCCAGATGTCGCAGCGTGCCACGCACGAGATCAACGTGATCGGCACGATGAACCTCTTCGCTGCGGCGTCGGCGCCGAACTCCACGGTGCGCTCGGTGATCGTGAAGTCGTCGACGATGGTCTACGGCTGCTCCGCCTACGACCCGATCTGGTTCGACGAGCACACCCCCCGTTCCGGCTCCCCGCGCACCCCGGTCGAGCGCTCGCTCGACGCCGTCGAGGGCTACGTCCGCGACTTCGCCGACGACAACCCGCACGTGAACGTCGCGCTGCTGCGCTTCTCCAACGTGATCGGCGCCGACATCGAGACGCCCCTCAGCCGAGCGCTCGACCTGCCGTACGTCCCGTCGCTCGCCGGGTTCGACCCCAGGTTCCAGTTCGTGCACGAAGACGACGTGATCCGTTCGATCCTGTTCGCCCTCGACTACGACCTGCCAGGCGTCTACAACGTCGCGGGCGACGGCCTGCTTCCCTGGTCCGAGGTCGCCTCGATCTGCGGGAAGCGGACGATCGCGCTGCCGCCATGGGGAACCGGCCTGATCACGGCCCCGCTTGCGCGGCTCGGGGTGGTCGACCTCCCCGAGGAGTACCGAGCGCTGCTGCGCTACGGCCGCGGCGTCGACAACCGCCGACTCAAAGACCTGGGCTTCCGCTACGAGTTCACCTCGGCCGAGGCGGTGAGGGCATTCATCGAAGCCGTGCGACTGCGACGCACCGTGGGGGACTCCGCCCCGGTGTACCGCTACGAGCGCGACGTCGAGCAGTTCTTCCGCCACTCCCCCGCCGTCGTCAGGGACTGACCGCCGTCGACCGTGCAAGGTCCTCCACGCCGTCCTGGATCGTGGACCACGTGTAGCGCTGTTCGAACAGCTCGCCGCCCGCATCGCCCAGCGCCTGGCGTAGTCCGCCGTCGGCGACCAGCCGCAGCACCGCACCGGCGAACCCGGCGGCGTCATCCTCGATCAAGGCGGTGGCACCGTCGTCGACGTCGATCCCTTCGCACCCCACCGATGTGGTCACCATCGGGAGCCGGTTCGCGAGCGCCTCGATGACCTTGAGCCGGGTGCCAGCACCGACCCGGATCGGCACGATCGCCACATCGGCGCCGTCGAGCTCGACCTGCACGTCATGCACACGACCGAGCATCTCCACACCGTCGGTGTGGCCGAGCGACCCGAGCGCCTCGCCGCCGCGGCCCACCACCCGCAGCACCACGTCGGGGCGTCCGCGGCGCACGATCGGCCACACATCGCGTAGGAACCAGCTCATCGCTTCAGTGTTGGGCTCGTAGTCCAACGCACCGACGAAGAGCAGCACCGGGTGATCACCGACCAACGTCGTGCGATCCGACCGGAGCCGAACTGGACCGTCAGCACCGTTCGCCACGACCACTGCGTTGGGGCACCCGCTGCGCTCCACATCGAGCTCGCTGCACACAACCACGTGATCGACCTGCGACGCGCACCGACGTTGCACGCGGTCCCAGCGACGCTCGTCGACGACGTCGAAACCACGCGACGTCACCCAACGCGCCGCGGTCGCGATCCGTCCCTTCGCCCCATCTGAGGGGTCGAACCGTGGCGGGATCCGACGACGCAACCGCATCGACAGGTTCTCAAGGTTGTCGAAGTCGACGATCGACGGGATGCCCGACAGCACCTCGTGGGTCGGCAACCACGCGTCGATGTGGGAGTACCAGACGAGGTCGTAGTCGTCTCGCCACTCGGCCAACGACGCCGCGAGGTCCGACCAGTCGAGGGCCAGCAGCCGGCGCGGCACATCGCCGCGGGCCCACTCGCCCAACCACGCACGAGGTCCCGCAGGGTCGCCGATCGGCGCAGTGAGGGTGCGGCGCACCCCACCGTGGCCGGGCGGTTCCGGATCGCCCATGCCGGGACGCAGCGGTGCCACCACGTCGACCGGACCCGCCTGAGCAAGCCCCCCGATGACGTGATGCAGCCGCTGTCGGTACCCGTCGACCGCCGGCCATGGATACAGTTCCGCCACCACGAGCGTGTGCAGGTCGCCGCTCCCCATCTGCGCCGAAGCGTACCGGTCCGCGCCGGCGATGACCGCAGGCGCCGCTTCGGTGAGCGACGCACGACGCCTCGATCGCACCGCACCCAGGAGCACACCATGGCCCAGGTCCACATCGAAGGGCGCAACGGCGTCGGCGTGCTGACCCTCGACGACCCGGCCCGGCGCAACGCGCTGTCGATGGAGTTGTGTGCGGCGATGGTCGCAGCGGTCGACGAGCTCGAAGCAGACTCCTCGATCGGCGCGCTGGTCGTCACGGGCAACGGCCCCGCGTTCTGCGCCGGAGCGGACCTGAGCCAGCTCGGCGACTCGCGTCGCGACGGACTCCTCGCCATCTACGAGGGGTTCCTGCGCGTCGCCCGCTCACCGCTGCCGGCGATCGCTGCGGTCAACGGTGCTGCGGTCGGCGCGGGGATGAACCTGGCGCTCGGCTGCGACCTTCGACTGGCCGGCACCTCCGCCCGCTTCGACACCCGGTTCCTGGACCTCGCCATCCACCCCGGCGGCGGCCACACCTGGATGTTCCAACGCGCGGCGGGGCTCCAGGCGACCATGGCCGCGGTCGTGTTCGGCCAGGCCCTCGACGGCGCCGAAGCAGAACGGGTCGGCCTAGCCTGGCGTTGCGTGGCCGACGACGAGTTGGTGGACGTCGCCGTCGCCATGGCCGCACGGGCGGCGTCGGCACCACGCGAGCTGACCCAGCGGGTTCGACAGACGATCTTGGACGTCGCCGCAGTCGAACACCACGACGAAGCGGTCGAACGCGAGCTGACCGACCAGCTGTGGTCCATGGACCAACCCGAGTTCGCAGAGCGTCTCGCCGCGCTGCAGCAGCGAATTCGTTCGACGGACTGACGCCCCGACACCGCTTCGGCACCCGGGCAAGCAGAACGCCCGGGCAACGTCAGAACGTCAGAGCAACCAGAACGTCAGGAGCTCATCGCGGCGAAGGTCCCACTCCTCGGAGGTGATCGCGTAGCGGATGTGGTCCTCCCACACCCCGTTGATCTCCAGGTAGCGCTCTGCAACGCCTTCCGGTCGGATGCCGAGCTTCTCCACCACCCGACGGCTGGCGGTGTTCCGGGGGATGATCGAGATCTGCACCCGGTGCAACAAGAGCTGCTCGAAGCAGAACTGCAACACCGCCACGACCGACTCGGGCATGTAGCCCTGACCGGCGAGCGCCTCGTCGATCCAGTACCCGACGTACGCGTTCTGGTGCGCACCCCGGTGGATCGAGTTGATGTTGATCTCGCCCGCGAACACGCCATCGACGAAGATGCCGAACCCGTAGCCCGTGCCCAGCTGGATCTCACGCATCCGCACCGAGCACCGGGACGAGAACGCCGCGCTGTCCTCGACGGTGTCGGGCTGACCCGGGATGCGCCGCGGCTCCCACCTGGTGAGCCAATCGTTGCAGCGGCGCCGCACGTCGCGCCACGCAGCGAAGTCGTGCACCGCGATCGGCCGCAGCACCACACGACGGCCGTTGAGCACCACAGGAGCGATCGTCGGGTCCGGAAGTGGCTTGCGGCGCAGCACCGGCGGAGCATACCGAGCCAGTCGACCGTTGCCCCTCTCGATCAGGCCCGCTCGACCAGGTGAGCGCGATCCGTGATGGCAATCAGTGATGCTCGATCAGGTCGACTCGAGCAGGCCCATCACCAGACCGTCGAGGATGTCGGACTCCGACACCAGGCACTCCTCGAAGCCGAAGGTGCGGAAGATCTGCACCAGCACGCAACAGCCGCCCACGATCACGTCGGCTCGCTGCGCCTCCAGGCCGGGGTTGTGCAGCCGATCCGCGAGCGACTCCGTCGCCAGCGTGCGGAACACGTCCTCGGCGGCTTCGTGGGAGAGGACGAAGTGGTGGATCGCGTCGGGGTCGTACTCGGCGAGGCCGATCTCGACCGCCGCGACGTTGGTGACGGTGCCCGCAAGGCCGATGAACCGAGGCGGTGCGCTCACGCCTGGCAGTACCCGCTGCACGTCCTGGAGGTGCTGCTCGACGATCGACAGCGCGTTCGACAGCTCCTCGGCCTGGGGCGGATCGCCGTGGAGGTACTTCTCCGTGATGCGGACGCAGCCCATGTCGACCGAGACGGCGCCTTCCATGCGGGTGCCGCCGACGGCGAACTCCGTGGAGCCGCCGCCGATGTCGATCACGACGAAGGGACCGTCGTCGTCGGCCAGCCCCGCGGTCGCGCCTCGGAAGGAGGCCTCGGCCTCCTCGTCGCCGGAGAGCAGCTCGGGACGCGAGCCCAGGATCTGCTCGGCACGGTCGAAGAACTCGTCGCGGTTCGACGCGTCACGCGACGCGGACGTCGCCGCCATGCGGACCCGAGTGGCGCCCAGCCGGTCCATCTCGGCCCGGTACTCGACGAGGACGTCGAGCGTGCGCTCGACGGCGTCGGGGTCCAATCGACCCGTCGCATCCACGCCCTTGCCCAGGCGGGTGATTCGCATGAGGCGGCTGAGGGTCTGCGTGCCGTCGGAGACGAGCAGACGAACGGAGTTGGTGCCGCAATCGATCGCGGCGACGGGCTCAGCCACCAGCGGGCTCCTCTTGGTCGGTTCCATCGTGATCGTCGGTTCCATCGTGAGCGACGGCGATCTTCAGGACCCGCTCGGGCAGGTGCTGTGCAGTCCACGATCCAACCGGATCGTCACCCGTCGCAAGGAAGTGGGCGTAGTGCGTGTGGAGGCACTTCACTCCGATTCGGGTACCGCCGACGCCGCCATACGGGCGCGGACCGTCGTGTTCGGCTGGGATCGCAGCGTCGCGCTCAGCGGCGTAGCGGGCGTGGGTCGCTGCAAGTGCCGCGGGGTCGACCTCGGCCTCGGCCCGATCCACGCCGCCGGCAGCCTCCAGCCGCCCGATCTCCCGGTTCAGCTCGGGGTCGACCAACCAGTAGCGGGTGGGCATCGGCGTGCCATCGGGCAACAGCGGGGCGTTGCGGATGACCACGGGCGTCGAATCGGCTCGACGGACGACGACGTCGAACGCGGCCAGGGGCCGACGTCCGAGCAACCGCGCGACCGTGTCGGAGTCGTCGGGAGCGTCGCTCGTCGTCACGAGCGGGACTGTACCGGCGCGCAGCGGACTGCTCCCCAACCGAGCCCGTCGACACAACGCACGAACCCTGTCTCCACGGCACCCGGTTGTCACGGCGTCGATGCCGGCGCAGGTGCGTCGGACGCCGTCGTCGTAGGTTGGCGCGATGGATCTGGGCATCACCAAGATGCGAGCAGCGGTCGCGGCGGGGACCGCCGGACTGGGCTTCGGCACCGCAAAGGCGCTCGCGGCAGAGGGCGTCGCCGTCGCCGTGTGCGGCCGCGACGCGCAGCGCGTCGCCGCAGCCGTGCGTGAGCTCGACGATGTGGCCGGCGCAGCACCCGCGGTCGGGATCGTCGCCGACATGGCCTCGAGCGACGACGCGGAACGCTTCGTCGCCGAGGCAGCGCAGCAGTTGGGCGGCCCACTCGACATCCTCGTGTGCAACGCCGGTGGCCCTCCCGGCGGGACGTTCGCCACCACAGACCTCGACGCCTACCGATCTGCGATCGAGTTGAACTGCATGTCCACCATCGCCATGTGTCGAGCCGCTGTGCCCGCCATGGTCGAGCGGCGCTGGGGTCGGGTTGTGGCCGTCACATCGATCGGTGCCCGCCAACCGATCGGCTACCTGGCTGCGAGTGTGACCGCACGCACCGCCGTCACCGGGTTCCTCAAGGTGCTCTCCACCGAGGTCGCACCGCACGGCGTCACCGTCAACAACCTGCAGCCCGGCCTGCACGCCACTCGGCGCATGACCGATCTCTACGGCGATGCTCCCGACACCTCCGCAATCCCGGCAGGCGCCACAGGTGATCCCGACGACTTCGGAGCGATCGCCGCGTTCCTGTGCTCGAAGCAGGCGGCTTTCGTGACCGGGGTCGGACTGCACATCGACGGCGGCGCCTACCGAGGTCTCCAGTAGTCGCCACGCGGCGTTCAGTGGGCGAGCCAGCGCTCACACGTCGGCGAGGAACGAGCTCGTGGTGGCGGAGCGCTCGCAGCCGGAGGATGACGGCATCCCCGGAGCGTCGAGCCCTACCCGCCGGACGCGGTGCGGACGCCGGCCTCGATGCGGTCGAACGGCCACGCTTGCGGCATGACCAGCCCGGCCGAACTGGGCGGCAGCACCGAGTACGACTCCTGCCCGACCTCGACCAGCCCGTAGTCCCGACGGGCGATGCGGGCGATCTCGTCGGGGTCCGACAAGCGGTCCTTGTGCGCCTGGAGACGAGCGTTGTCCTTCTCCAGCGATGCCAGGTCGGCTCGGGCGGCATCGACGCGGGACTGCTGGGCCACATAGCTGCGGGCCGGCAACGCAACGAGCACCAGCGTCACGGCCGCGACCGTGGCGATCACCGCGCTGCGACGACCTAACAGACCGAACCGCGCCGACCAGTGAGCGCCGCCAACGCGGCCCCGCCCACCGGGGCGCGTCCCACGGCGACCAGCGGCCCCGCCGCCACGGCCACCGGCCGGGCGACCCGACCGTGACGACGCACCCGACTGACCCGACCGGGTGCTCGGCGGGCGTCCCGATGCAGCTGCCTTCGACGAACGGCCGGCGGATGGCCGATCACGAAGGTCGATCTCCCCGCGGCGCGTCCGCGTGCCGGTGCTCATGCCGATGCCTCGATGGCACCGACGCCGAGCGCCGAACGAACGACTCGCGCCGAGGGGAACGAGATCACGCCGAGCGCTTCCCCAGCGGAGCGAGCGCCGAAGCGCCTCGGAAGACCGCGGCCTCGCCGAGCTGCTCCTCGATGCGCAGGAGCTGGTTGTACTTGGCGACGCGGTCGGAACGTGCCGGCGCACCGGTCTTGATCTGACCGCAGTTGGTGGCGACGGCGAGGTCCGCGATCGTCACGTCTTCGGTCTCGCCGGAGCGATGCGACATGACCGACGTGTAGGAGCGGCGCGTCGCGAGCTCGACCGCTTCGAGCGTCTCGGTGAGCGTGCCGATCTGGTTGACCTTCACGAGGATCGAGTTTCCGACGCCCAGATCGATGCCCCGAGCGAGACGTTCGGAGTTGGTGACGAACAGGTCGTCGCCGACCAGCTGCACACGGTCGCCGATCTTGTTGGTCAGGTCCGCCCAGCCATCCCAGTCCTCTTCGGCCATCCCGTCCTCGATGGACACGATCGGGTAGCGGTCGCACAGATCGGCGAGGTAGTCGGCGAACTCGGCGGAGCTGAGCGAGCGGCCCTCACCGGCGAGGGTGTACTTGCCGTCCGCGTAGAACTCCGTCGACGCTGCGTCGAGCGCGATGGCGATGTCGTCGCCGGGCACACGACCGGAACGCTCGATCGCCTCGACGAGCAGCGCGACGGCTTCCTCGTTGCTGCCCAGGTTGGGAGCAAAGCCGCCCTCGTCACCGATCGCCGTCGACAGGCCCCGCTCGTGCACCACCTTCTTGAGCGTGTGGTAGCACTCGGCACCCCAGCGGACGGCCTCGGAGAACGACGCCGCGCCGACCGGCATGAACATGTACTCCTGGATGTCGACGTTGTTGTCGGCGTGCTCGCCACCGTTGATCACGTTGAGCATCGGCACCGGCAGCACGCACGCGTTCGGACCGCCGACGTAGCGGTACAGCGGCAGGGCGAGCTCGGATGACACGGCCTTGGCAGCGGCAAGCGACACGCCGAGGATGGCGTTGGCACCCAGACGGGCCTTGTTGTCGGTGCCGTCGAGGTCGAGGAGGATCCGGTCGAGGTCGCGCTGATCGACGGCGTCGAAGCCCAAGAGCGCATCGGCGATCTCACCGTTGACGTTGTCGACCGCCTGCAGCACACCCTTGCCGAGGTAGCGATCCGCGTCGCCGTCGCGCAGCTCGACGGCTTCGAACGCACCGGTGGATGCTCCCGACGGAACCGCGGCGCGCCCAATGGCGCCCGAGTCCAGTTCGACCTCGACCTCGACGGTCGGGTTACCCCTGGAGTCCAGGATCTCTCGAGCCAGGATGCCTTCGATGATGCTCACGCGTGCTCCTCCAGATGCGTCGGGCTGCACCACCTCGGTGCACCTTCACGACCGTGCCCGCGCGTCGGACACCGTATCGGCGGCATCTTGCCAGCACCGGTCATTCGGCCCCACATCGGTGCAGCCCAACCCGTCCGACCGCCTCCCGGGCGTGTTCCCACCGCGGCTCCAGCGTCAGGGACGAACACCGTGAGCGCACCGCGGTCAGAGGTGCGAGCGGATCAGCTCGGCGTACGCGCGGGCGCCGGCGGGACGCAGGTGTGCGCCGTCGGGCGCGAACCACTCGGGATGGTCCTCCGACAGACCGTGCCAGTCGACGAGCACGGCGTTCGAGTGTCGTTCCGCCGCCGCGGCGATGCGCTGGTTCACGAGGTCCTGCCACGGGCGTTCGACCTTGGCGTTGACCAGCAGGACCTCGCGGTCGCCGGCGATCTCGAACACCTTGTCGAGGTCCTGGTCGGAGAAGGTGCCGTTGGTCCCCGCGTGGATGATGATCGGACCGGGCGCCTTGCCCTGCGACACGTACCACTGCAGCACCTGTGTCACCTTGTCGAACTGGCGACCGACCTTCGCGTCCACCGCCACGCCCGGCATGGCCGTCTTGAGCTGGCTCGACGCACCGAGCATCACCGAGTCGCCGACGGCGAGGGCGTTCGTCGCCGTCTGGGCAACCGCCGGCACCGTGGTCGACGGAGCGCCGACCGGCACGACCGTCGTCGTGGGCGCCGCCCCCGGAGCGGTCACGGGAACCGCCGTGGTCGATGTCGTCGTCGTGGGGACCGTGGTGTTCGCCGCGCCGTCGTCGACATCGGGAACAGCGGCCGCTTCGAGCGCGATCTTGTCGCGGTCCGGGCTGCTCGCAGCCTGCTGCAGGCCGAGGCCGATCAGGGCGATCAGCGCCACACTGGAGCCCCCCACGACCACCAGCTGACGTGCGTACACCGCCCGCCGTTCACCGGTCGAGGCCCGAAAGCCCTTCCACCAGCTCCCGAACACGCCGTTGCGCAGCGGCGTCTCCACGTAGCGGTACGACATCTCCGCAGCACCGAGGGTCAGCGCGATCCGCAGCACGAACACCGGCCAACCGGTGAACGGCAGGTCGAGCTCCGGTCGGGTCACCATGAAGATCGGCCAGTGCCACAGGTAGATCGAATAGGACCGCACCCCGATCCATCGCAGCGGCGCGATCCCGAGGATCTTGTGGAGCGAGCTCGCCGGGTGCACCAGCACGGCGATCACGAGCACGCAGACGAGGTCGAGCAGGAACATGCCGCCCCGATAGATGAACGGGTCGAACGCGTTCACACGCCAGAAGAACCAGCCGATGACGACGAGTCCCGCAAGACCTGCGCCGTCGAGCGCACGACCTGCTCCCGCTGCGGCCTTGCCTCGCGTGCGCCATGGCGCCCACAGGACAGCGAGCAGGGCGCCGACGAGCAGACCCGAGGCCCTGGTGAACGTGGAGTAGTAGATCGCCGAAGGGTCGGTGAACTCCTTGAACCGAATCGCCATCCATGCCGCGGACAGCACTGCAAGCCCACCGAGGATCCACGACATGCGCTTCCGGCCCGCCTTGGCCATGCCGAAGACGAACAATGCCGGGAACACCAGGTAGAACTGCTCCTCGATCGCCAGGGACCAGAGGTGCTGGAGCAGCGGCGGACGACCGGCCTGAGCGAAGTACGACTCCTGGAGATAGATCTGCCACCAGTTCGAGACGTAGAAGATCGCGGCGAGCACGTCACCGCCCATGCGACCGGCTGCGTCGCGGTAGACGATCATCGACGCGACCGACACGACGATCAACAGCAGGTACAGGGCCGGCAGCAGGCGTCGGGCCCGGCGGGTCCAGAACTGCCGGAGCGACACCGTGCCGGTGTGGTGGCGCTCGTCGATGAGCAGCGCAGTGATCAGGAAGCCGCTGACGACGAAGAACACCTCGACGCCCAGGAAGCCGCCAGGCATCCAACTGATGTCCGCGTGGTACAGCACCACGGCCGTGACCGCGATCGCGCGCAACCCGTCGAGCGACGGGCGATACCCCAGCTTCGGGGGCGCGGGAGCAGTCCTCGTGGCGACAGCCATTGCCGTCCATTCTGGCGCGCCGCGCCCTTGCACTCGGGGACGCTGCACAGCTGGATCAGGCGGAATCGAGAGGTCATCCGGCACCACGCCGGCGGAAGGCCCTTGCGTACATCAATGTATACAAGTTCAATACAAGTATGTCTGAGCCAACCGACACCGATGCCGCTCGCGACAGCTGGGACCCTGACCATTACCACCGGTTCCGTGCCGAGCGTCGACGTCCGTACGACGACCTCGTGCGCCTGCTCCGACCCGTCGCCGGCGGCTCGCTCGTCGACCTGGGCTGCGGCACCGGAGAGCTCACCGCAGACGCTGCGGTCGCGCTCGGCGCGTCGAGGGCACTCGGCATCGACGCGTCCGCTGCAATGCTCGAGCGGGCTGCCGAGGTGTCGTCACCCGACGTGGCGATCTCATTCCAGATGGGCGACATCGCTGCCTTCGGAACCTCCACGCACGATGGCCGATGGGACGTCGTGATGGCCAATGCAGCGCTGCAATGGGTACCCCGCCACGTCGAGGTGCTCGCGCAGTGGCGATCGACGCTCAACCCGGCCGGCCAGCTCGCGGTGCAGGTGCCCGCGAACGTCGACCATCGGTCGCACACCACGATCACCGAGGTGCTGGGCGAAGCGGAGTTCGCCGAGTACGCAGCCGACGTGCCCGACGACCCGGTGCACTCGGTGCTCGACCCGGCCCACTACGCCGAGGTGCTGTTCGACCTGGGTGCCCCCGATCCGCTGGTTCGCCTCCAGGTGTACGGAATGGCGTTGCGTGACGCGGCACAGGTCGTTGAGTGGACCGCCGGCACGGCGCTCACACGGGTGCAGCGCGTCCTGGTGCCCGAGGTCTTCGACCGGTTCGTGGAGCGGTACCGCGAGCGGCTCGTCGAACACCTCGGCAGCGCGTCGCCGTACTACTACGCGTTCAAGCGCATCCTGATGGTGGCCACGTTCCCCTGACCGGTCGCAGCGACGTGCCCACCTTCATCGGGCACTGCCGCGCTCACCGTCGTCGTCACGGTCGCCGGCGGCACCCCCGGCGGGTCAGGTCGGCTCAGTTGCCGCCGATCGAGGTCCAGGCGCGACCGACGGACTCGTCGCCGAAGATCTCGACCGCGCCGTCGGGCACCGCTCTGCCCCACAACGTCAGCAGCAGGTCCTGTGCAGTCCCACGGATCGCGGCGTCACCTTTGCGGTGGGCCCGGTCGATGACGAGCTCGCCGTCGAGGACCTCGACGGTCCACTCCCCCTCCACATCGGTGCAGTGGAGGTGCGCGCTGCCGGCGGGCAACACCAGCCCGTCGCGTTGCACGAGGCGTGGGACGATCACCGACAGGTACTCATCGATGCCGTCCGACGCCACGACTGGGTCCATCGCCCGCTGCGCACCGACGGCACCTTCGCCGTCCCAACGGTGCAACGCCGTCTCGTGGGTCTGCCGACGCAACCACACCTCGGTGCGCGGCGAGTCGATCGGGAACGGCGTCCACGTGGGGGCGTCCGGGCCGACAGCGTCAAGGGCGTTCGCCAGCGCGATCGCGCCGTCACCGAACCACCGTGCCAACGCGTCGGGCTCCTGTGGGGCACCGTCCGCCGGCGGGTCGGTCGCTCGGGGCCGATCGGGCGGACCTGCGGTGAGCACTGCGTCGGTGGCCCAGCGATGGACGCCGCCAAGGTGGACGACGAGGTCGCGCAGCGTCCATCCCGGACATCCCGGGACCGACGCCGACAGGTTGGTGGCGATCAGCTCGGTGATCCGGGCCGAGTCGTTGCGCAGCTGGCCGGTCCCGTCGATCACGAACCCGACGCTACCGGAGCACCCACGCCGGGTCCGTTCCGGATTCCGGGGTCGAGCCCTCGGGAATCGGGAATAGAACGAGCTGGGGCGCTACTCGGCCTCGGAGTGGGTGACGGCTTCTTCGCCCATCCACTGCCGCAACGTGTTCTTGAGCTTGGTCTGCTGGATGAAGATGTCGTGTTCGGGCGACACGCCGCCGGCCGGCTGCGGCGACTTCCAGTAGAAGCTCAACCACTCCTGCACACCCGACTGACCGGCACGCTGTGCGAGGTCCAGGAACAACGCCAGGTCCAACACGATCGGCGCGGCCAGGATGGAGTCGCGGCAGAGGAAGTCGACCTTGATCTGCATCGGGTACCCCATCCACCCGAAGATGTCGATGGCGTCCCAGCCCTCTTTGTTGTCACCGCGGGGCGGGTAGTAGTTGATCCGCACGACGTGATCGATGTTCCCGTACAGCTCCGGGTACACCTCGGGCTGCAGGATCGTGTCCAGCACACCCAGCTTGGAGACCTCTTTGGTCTTGAAGTTCTCCGGGTCGTCGAGCACCTCGCCGTCGCGGTTGCCCAGGATGTTGGTGGAGTACCAGCCACGCATGCCGAGCATCCGGGACTTGAAGCCGGGCGCCAGGATCGTCTTCATGAGCGTCTGGCCGGTCTTGAAGTCCTTGCCGGTGATCGGTACGCCGTTGGCGAGGGCCAGCTCCTCCATGCACTTGAGGTCCGTCGACAGGTTGGGTGCGCCGTTGGCGAACGGGACGCCCGACGCGAGTGCGGCGTACACGTACAGCTGGCTGGGCGAGATGTTCTCGTCGTCGGCCTTGAGGCCAGCCTCGAACGCCTCGAGCGTCTCGTGGACGGCCGAGGGCTCCTGGTAGGCCTCGGTCGAGCCGCACCACACCATGACCAGGCGGTCGCAGTCGTTCTCGACGCGGAAGCGCTCGATGTCGGCGATGAGCTGCTGGGCGAGGTCCCACTTGGACTCGCCGGTCTTGACCCGCACGCCGTCCAGGCGCTTGACCCAGCGCTGGTCGAACACGGCGGGCATCGCGGTGATGCCTTCGAGCTCACCCGACAGCGGCGCAAGGTCGCGTTCTTCGAGCACACCAGCGGTGCGCGCCGCCTCCAGGGCGTTGGGCGAGATGGGATCCCACCCGCCGAAGACGATGTCATCGAGCGAGGCGATCGGCACGAAGTCCTTGATCATCGGGTTTCGCTCTTCCTCACGGCGACCCAGGCGGATGTGCGCCATCTGGGTGAGCGAACCGACCGGGGCGGCGAGGCCCTGACGTGCGGCCAGCACACCGGCATAGGCCGTGGATGCGACGGCCCCCATCCCCGGGGTGAGGATCCCCAGGCGACCGGACGCGGGAGCGATCTGCAGAGCTTCAGGCATGGGCGCACTCTAGAACTCCCCCGCGACCTGCACCCCACGAACGACATCCGCGCCCATGACCGCCTGCCACCGGTCCACAGAGATCAGTCGGGCTGCTCCATGGAGCGGTACCGCAACTCGTCTGCGTCGATGCGCCGGCGCAGGGCATCTTCGGCATCCACCCCGCCACGTCGGGCGATGTCGACGACGGCCTCCAGCAGTGCACCGACTCGCTCGACGTCACCCGGTGCGGCCGCCACCGCGGCGGACAGCGTCGCCAGGTCTCCGGCGATGTCACCTGGGCCATCCGGGAGCGCAGCGTCGGCGTCGACGCCCAAGCCGAGCGCCTCGGCCTTGCGCTGCACCTTCATCGCACGGGTCAACGCCGGCAGCGCGTGCGGGATGCCGTCGAAGGCCGAGTCCCGGCCCTGTTCGGTTCGCTTCGATGCTTCCCACACCGTGACTGCACCATCGACGCCCGCATCCGCTGGGCGTCCGCCGGTGACACGAACCAGGTCGTCGTTGCGGCTGACCAGCTTGTCGTGGATGGCTGTCACGACGTCGGACAGCTCGAACCAACCGGCCTCGGCGCCGAGCGCAGAGTGGAACACCACCTGGTAGAGCAGGTCGCCGAGCTCGCTCGTCAGCGCTTCGGCGCCGTTTCCGCTCTCGGGGTCGTAGGCGTCGATCGCCTCGAGGACCTCGTAGGACTCTTCCAACAAGAAGCGCTTGAGCGAGTCGTGGGTCTGCTCTGCCTTCCACGGATCGCTCGCTCGGAGGTCCGCCATGAGCGCCTCGAACCGGACCACCCCCGACCCCACTCCGTCGCCGTCGGCGACCTCCGGGATCCACAACGAGGTCAGGTGATCGGCGTCGATGGTGCGGTCCAGGTCCTCCCATGCGACCTCGACGATGCGCTCGTCGGGCAGCCCGAGCCGCTGCAGGAGCACCACCGGCCACTCGGGCGGATCATCGAACGCCAACTTGATGTCGGACAGCACGAAGTTGGAGTCGCACTGCCCGACGAGCAACGGACCTCGTTGGCCCACGGAACGCTCAGCGAAGCGGTGCCCGTCGACGAGGCGAACGCCGAGCTCCACCGGGTCGACCCGCAGCCGGATCCAGGTGAGGTCGAGGAACGACAACGCGGGATGCAACACGGTGCGGACGCGATCGTCGGCAACGAGCAGCTCGACGGTGTGCTCCGCAACGACCGGGGAGCCGGGTACCGCGTAGACGACTCGGCCGTGTTCCAGCGCGGCGGCGACCAGCGACTCCACGATCGCCGGATACACCGCTTCGATGACATCGGCGCGCTCGTAGACGTCGTCGAACCCAACGGTGCCGTCCGGGACCACCGACGCTGCAGGGTGGCGGCGGGTCCGCAGGAAGGTGGGCGCGCCGCTGTGCAGCGCTCGCAGCGTGCCGGCGGTGACCAGGTCGGCGTCACCCGGGCCCAGCCCCACGACCTCCACGACCGGCGCCACTGCACTGGAAGCGTCTCGACCGAGCGCGCCAGCGGCCGTCTCTGCGGGCAGCGGACCGGCCCGATCGACTGCGGCGGAGCGGATCACGGTGCGCTCGGAGGGCGGTGACAGCCGGTGGTCAACGAAGGATCACGGCGTCGCGCCAGCCGAACCGGCCGAACCACCAGCCGAACCGCCTTCGCTGACCGGGGCAGCACCGGTCGCCGCCGGCGTGCCGAGCGGCACCGCCGGGGCCAGGACCGTCAGGCCCTGCTGGCCGACCTCGACGTCGCTGCCGTAGCGAGGATCGACCACGACATCGGAGTTGGCCTTGAGGTTCAGCCACGCCGACACGCCCTGCTGGGCGATCGACTGCACGAGCTGGCGGAGCTCCGTTGCGGCGTCGGAGAACGAGACGACCTTGACCGACTGGACCCGGAAGAACACCACTGCGTCGTCGCCGTCGAACACGTCGGCCACGGGGCCCACCAGCTTGCCGGTCGCTGCCTTCGCAATGGCAGCACGCAGCTTCTCCGGGAGGTATTGGCGGGGCAGGCACTGCTTGGCCAGCGCCGCCACCTTGGACCCCTGGACCTTGGACTCCATGTCCTCGAGCGGCACACCGCCAGCGAGGGCTCTGTGAGCCTCGGCGACTGCCGTGGCGGGCACCACCACTGCGGTGATGCACACCTGATCCCAGTACGACGGCACGCCGTCGTACAGGCGACGCATGTCCGCATCGGAGGACGGATCGATCTCGCTCAATCGGGCCTGGAGCGCAGCCCGATCCACGAGGAAGCGCAGCACGACGTCACGGGCGCGACCCCGGAGGTTGGGAGCCTGCTGATCGATCGTGGACTCCGCTTCGGATGTGTCGGCGTCGGTGACCTTGGCCTTCCACCGCTGCACCTCTTGCGACATCACCTCGGATGTGATCAGGAACGACAGCACCTGACGGGCGGCCGGGCCGTCGACCACGCCTTCACGTTGGTCCTGCAGCGCCTGGCTGGACATCGCCGACATGAACGCGTCGGATGCCACGAGGTCGTTGACCAGCGTGGCGCTGATCGTGGTGTCGCCGACCGTCGCCGCGGTGTCGTTCGCTGCGACGCCGCAGGCGGACGCACCCACGGCGACGGTGAGGCACATGGCAGTGATCGACAGGAGGCGCCGCGGGGATCGCATGGCCGCGGATGCTACCGACTGCGCTCTGCAATGGTGGAACGGCCGGCCGGGTTCAGTCGTCCAACTGGTTCATGTCGCCCACGCCGAAGACAGCGCCACCCGGTGCGGCGACCACCGCGCCCCGACCGAACCCCATGTCGTTGGGTGCCACGAGCACCGACCCGCCGAGTTCCTGGACACGAGCAACCGTTGCATCGCAGTCATCCACGGCGAACCAGACCGACCAGAACGGCGGCTCCCCGTCGCCCGCGGTGTGTGCGCCACAGATCGGACGACCGTCCGGATCGGTGAAGACGGCCCCGGCCTCGTTGCCGCTGCTCTCACCCCAGCCGAACACGGCCGAGTAGAACGCGACCGACGAGGGGGCGTCGGGGGTTGCGAGCTCGTTCCACACGAACGAGCCGGGTTCGTTGACGCGTTCGGCACCGATGTGGGTACCCGCCTTCCACAGGCCACAGAACGCGCCGTTCGGGTCCGCGAAGAGGCCGAAGGTGCCCTTGCCGTCGGGGACATCCATCGGACCGGCGACCACCTGCCCGCCAGCCGCCGTTACAGCGTCCAAGGCGGCGCCGACGTCGTCGGAGGCCACATAGACGGTCCACGCGTCCGGCATGGGGCCCATCTTGCCGCCGAGGCCTGCGACCGTTCGGCCATCGAGTCGGAAGTTGGTGTAGATGACCTGACCGTCGACCTCCATGGTGTCGGGCTCCCACCCGAACAACGCCTGGTAGAACGCCGTCGCGGCGGCGACGTCGTCGACGGAGACGTCGACCCAGCTGGGCGTGCCGGCCGCGTATGAATCCCTGGTTGCCATGGTGGTGCCTCCTGTTGGCTCCTGCGCGACTCCAGACGGCGGCGCCGTCGAGCCGACCGACCCGGCAAGCGGCCGAGGCGGTGCAGCGAACCTATCCCCGGGCTGTGACAGTCGAACTCGCGCGAATGCCCACGGCCCGAAATCGACGGCCCGAACTCCCATCCGGGGAGCGGTCAACCCTGTGTGGATCTGTCGCCGTCGGCGACCGCCGCGGCAGAGGGCGGGTCCGGCAGCAACTCTTGGAGCGCCTGAACGAGGTCTGCTGCCAGCGTCGCTCCGGGCTTCACCGGTAAGAGCAGTTGCGCCTGGTCTTCCTTGTAGACCGCACCCTTGTACAGACGAGCAAGACGCATCTGCTTGGACTGCGCCAATCGCACCGGCGAGATGCGCGCCGTCCAACCCGGCCGAGCGGACGCAGATGCCTTGGTCACCGCGACCTCCTCCACATCGGTGCGGACGCACTCGGCACGGAGCCGCGCGATGGCGAGCAGGTTGGTGGCCGGTTCCGGCACCGGCCCGAAGCGGTCCTCCCACTCGGACTGGATGTCGTCGACATCGGCCTGGGTCTGCACCGATGCCAGTCGGCGATAGGCGTCGAGCCGCAGGTCGTCGCGCTCCACGTAGTCGGCCGGCAGGTGCGCCGGCAGCGGCAGCTCCAAGGTGATCTCTGCCGACTCCTCGACCGGTTCGCCGTTCAGCTGGGCGATGGCTTCGGTGACCATCTGCATGTAGAGGTCGTAGCCGACCGAGGCGACGTGGCCGGTCTGGCCGGTGCCGAGCAGGTTGCCCGCACCGCGGATCTCCAGGTCGCGCATGGCGATGCGGAACCCGGAGCCCAGCTCGGTGGTCTCTCCGATCGTCTTGAGCCGCTCGTATGCCTCTTCGGAGAGCTGACGGTCCGGAGGGAAGAACAGGTAGGCGTACGCCCGCTGCCCGGATCGACCGACCCGCCCCCGGATCTGGTGCAGCTGGCCCAGGCCCAGCAGATCGGCGCGTTCGACGACGAGGGTGTTCACCGTCGGCATGTCGATGCCGGACTCGATGATCGTGGTGCAGACGAGCACGTCGAACTCGCCCTCCCAGAAGTCGAGCACGACCCGTTCCAGGGTTCCCTCGTCCATCTGGCCATGCGCGATCGCCACCCTGGCCTCGGGCACGAGCTCTCGGATGCGCGCCGCGTGGTCGTCGATGTCGCGCACACGGTTGTGGACGTAGAACACCTGACCTTCGCGCAGCAGCTCACGGCGGATCGCCTCCGCGACGGCACGCTCGTCGTACTCGCCGACGTAGGTGAGGATCGGCTGGCGCGCCGCGGGCGGGGTGTTGAGCAACGACAGGTCACGGATGCCCGTCAGGCTCATCTCGAGGGTTCTCGGGATCGGCGTCGCCGACAGCGTCAGCACGTCGACGTCGTTCTTGAACTGCTTGATCGCCTCTTTGTGCGTGACGCCGAAGCGCTGCTCCTCGTCGACGACGAGGAGGCCGAGGTCCTTGAACCGGATGTCGCCCGACAGCAACCGGTGCGTACCGATCACCACGTCGACCGAACCGTTGGCCAACCCCTCGGTCACCTCTCTGGCCTGCGCGTTGGTCAGGAACCGCGACAGCACCTCCACGCGCACCGGGTAGCTGGCGAAGCGATCGACGAAGGTCTGGAAGTGCTGCTGGGCGAGCAGCGTCGTCGGTACGAGCACTGCCGCCTGCTTGCCGTCCTGGACCGCTTTGAACACGGCACGGACCGCGACTTCGGTCTTGCCGAAGCCGACGTCGCCGCAGACCAGGCGGTCCATCGGCACCGTCGACTCCATGTCCTCCTTGACGTCACGAACCGCGGTGAGCTGATCGGGCGTCTCCTGGAACGGGAACGACGCTTCCATCTCGCGCTGCCACGGGGTGTCTGGGCCCGAGGCGTGCCCAGCGGCGGCCCGACGCTTCTGGTAGAGCACGACGAGCTCTTGCGCGATCTCTGCGACCGCAGAGCGGACCTTGGCCTTGGTCCGGGCGAAGTCGGCGCCGCCCATCCGGTTGAGCGACGGGGTCTCGCCGCCCGAGTAGAGCCGGATGGCATCGATCTGCTCCGACGGCACGTACAGCTTGTCGTCGCCGCGGTACTCGAGCAGCAGATAGTCGCGAGCCGCGCCGCCACCCATGGCTCGCTCCACCATGCCGGCGAAGCGAGCGACGCCGTGGTGCTGATGCACCACATAGTCCCCCACCTTGAGATCCTCGTAGAAGCGCTGGGCGTCTCGCTTGGGCGCCTTGGGCGCACGATGTGTGCGTCGACGGCCGGTCAGGTCCGCTTCGCCGAGCAGCGCCAGCTGCACCCCCGGGAGGATGCAACCACGGTCGATCGGCGCCACCACGACCTTGCCGCCCGGGGCCAGGAGTGCCTTTGCGTCGACCGAGGTGTCGACGCCGGTGGCGAGCACCGGGAACGTCAGCCCGTGCTCGGCGATGAGTTTGGCGAGGCGGTTGGCGGACCCTGCGGCATCCGCGCACACCACCACCCGATAGCCGTCGCCGATCAGCTGACGGAGCTGGGCGAGCAGCGCCTCGCCCTCTCCGACGGCAGGTGGCCACGCCGATGAGGCGACCGCCGGCGTGTCGGGCGAGTCGGGCACTGCGGCAACGGACCACGTCGGTGCATCGGTGTGGGCGAGGATGCGGTCGAGGTCGACGTTGAGTCGCGGCAGGGCC
>Ga0209023_10000785_pt1 | contig 45282 bp, 49 predicted proteins | sample LakOneMetagenome_FD_187468 | JGI IMG/M metagenome (GOLD analysis project Ga0209023, IMG submission 187468) | Freshwater and sediment microbial communities from Lake Erie, Canada (SPAdes) (version 2) | ecosystem: Environmental > Aquatic > Freshwater > Lentic | place: Lake Erie, Canada...
GAAGATAGAAATTACGGGCCTTGGCGTTCTTCTCGGCGCACCGGGCCTTCGCGTTTCTGTCCGGAATGCTCATTGGCAACAAACGGGGGGAATGGCGGGGTTGACCTTAAGGATTCCGAAGGAACTGGCCATACAATTGAGAAGCATGTCGGAAAATCGGATGCCTATCTATTAAATAAAATGAATGAGCCGTTTTCGATTGGGCCGGTTGATGTCTATCCAAGAGATTGGAGTACATTCTCATCGTTAGGGGCCGCAAATAAGCTTGTTTCATCCACCATTTCAACAAATCAAGGGGAAGTGTCTGCATGGTTGGCTTCGCCATTGAGTAATATTTTCAGTAGGACACTGATCCTTAATAAGGAATTTCTCTCGCCGACTGGACGAGTCGCTTACCGAAAAGGTCGCGGAGATATCGATTCACCAGAGCCCGTAAATTTCACTACAGGCTATGGGGTTCGAGTTGTACTGAGACTAAGTCCGACATCTCCTACTGGATTCACAATACTTACTGCATTTCCAACAAGATGAATATTAGAGAAAAAGAAATTTGGCGGAGTTTTGGAGAACAAATTCACCAAGACTTTATTTCAGAGCATGGGAGCTTTGCGGACGGGCTAGTTTTTTTGTTTGAGAGCATGAAGACATCCGATCTAAATACTCTGAAATTGATCATCAATGATTTGCTATCTGAATCGTTCACTCGCGAATCCAGGTATTTTACATGGATAGATTCTGGCGCATCTTTTGCTCCAGAAAAGAAAAAAATTGATGAATTCTTAATTGAGATATCGGGGATCTTAAATTGCGAGATGTGAGTGCAATGGGTTGGTCCGGGCACGGTAGGATGGGTTGAGCCGAAGGCGATACTCATCGCCAACAACGGGATCAGGTTCACTTCCTGATTGAGGTTCGCAGCATCTTTGAAACCGCCTTCACCGCGTTCGACGAATCGCTCTTCGCCTACGACGCCAACGGCAACGTGGCCGCGATCTCGGATGGCGCCACCACCGACCAGCACGGCAACCGCAGCCTGACCTACGATCCGCTGGACCGCCTGACCCAGGCGGTCTCGCCGATGTACGGCACCGCGACCTACGGCTACGACGCGCTGGACAACCTGACCCACACTAAGGTGACCGGCGGAAACCAGGTCCGTGATCAGTACTACTGCTACGACGCCAACTGGCGGCTGACCAACCTCAAACCCGCGTAAGGCGGGTTAAAACCCGCCCTACAAATTGCATTGTTGCGTAACCCGCGTAAGGCGGGTTAAAACCCGCCCTACAAATTGCATTGTTGCGTAGGGCGGGTCTTGACCCGCGCTGGCATAGAGCCATAGGTTGGGGTGAGCTTGCGAACCCCAACACTGGGGCGATCAACTAACGGCGTCAGCCCGCATAGGTTGGGGTGAGCTTGCGAACCCCAACATGGCAAGCGACGATGTCACATGCGTTATCGTCGAACTCGACAACCGGACGGCACCTATTTCTTCACCGTCAACTTGGCGGATCGCTCAGGCTCGCTCTTGACCGATCGCGTTGATGACCTCCGCCGAGTCGTGCGGAGCGTCAAGCGGGATCATCCCTTCGATATCCTTGCATGGGTCGTCATGCCCGATCACCTGCATGCGATCTGGGGATTGCCGGAAGGTGACGGCGATTGCGCGACCCGCTGGATGCTGATCAAGGCAGGGTTCTCGCGAGGCGTTCCGAAAGGGGAACGGGTGCGTGCGAGTCGCCTGGGCAAGGGCGAGCGCGGCGTGTGGCAGCGCCGTTTCTGGGAACACCTGGTTACCGACGAAGACGATCTTCAGAGGCACGTCGATTACATCCACATCAATCCGGTCAAGCATGGTTATGCCGCGCGAGCGACGGATTGGCCGTACAGTTCGATCCACCAGCATGTCCGCCGGGGGTGGGTGCCGTCGGATTGGGCGGTCGAGAAGGACGATGGCTTCGATGCGGGAGAAAGATGAAATGTTGGGGTTTGCTGACGCTCACCCCAACCTATGCGGGCTGGATGCCGGAAGATTGGGCGACGGAGCCTCATAAGGCGGGTCAAGACCCGCCCTACGAATTGCCGTGAGTCGACGACGTCTCCGCCAACGAAAAAGCCCCGCATCGGCGGGGCTTTTCGCAAGCGAATGGCGCGGGAGGATTACTCCTTCGCGGCGGCCTTCTTCGCCACGGCCTTCTTGGCAGGAGCCTTGGCCACGGTCTTGGTGGCGGCCTTCTTCGCGACCGGCGCCTTGACCGCGCCGGCGGCCTTGGCCACCGCCTTCGACCGCGCGTTGCCGTAGCTGGAGTTGTAGCGCTTGCCCTTGGCCGTCTTGCGGTCGCCCTTGCCCATCTGTGTTGCTCCTGAACCGATTCGAGTATGTGGATCGCGTCGCGCGCGAGGCCGCGGATTCTAGCATGCGGCAGTAGCCCCTCTCCCGCCCTGCGGGCACCCTCTCCCACAGAGGGGAGAGGGAGAACTTCAATGCGCGCAGGTCGCGTCGTGCACGTGGCCGTGGTTGAGGCGCAGGTTGGCCAGATGCGCGAGCCCGACCAGGGTGCCGCCGAAAGTCATCACCACCGCATGCGGCACCAGCGCGTGGTGCAGCGGTGGGTAGGTCACCGCCGCCCACAGCGCCGCAAGCCCCGGCAGCAGCAAGGCCAGCGCGCGCAGGGTGCGGTGGCGGCGGTAGCTCCAAGCCAGGATGGCGAGCCCGAACAGGGTCGCGAACACCACGAAGCCGCGTTCGAAACCATCACCCAGCCAGGTCGCGATGCCGAGCGAGGGCAGCAGCGCGATCAGCAACGGCAGCGCCGCGCAATGCACGGCACAGACCAGCGAGCCGGTCGCGCCGATGCGATCGAGCAAGGCGCTCGGCGGCTTCCGGGCGGGGCGGGGATCCGGCTTCATCGTTACATTGTAACGATTGCCGGCCGCGAGCCCATGAACGTCGGCCACGCGCGCCATCTCAGGCCGCCTCCGCCGCCAGTGCCGGCGCGCGCCCGCGGCGCAGCGCGGGGACGGCCTGCGCGAGCAGCGCGAAACCGGTCAGCGTCCACACGATCAGCGCGCCGCTGGGCAGGTCGAACAGCGCCGACAACACCAGCCCGCCGACATAGCCGAGCACGCCGATGGCATAGGCCGCGACCAGGCCGCGTTTCCCCGACAGGCTCGCGGTCGCGAGCGCCGGCACGATCAGGCTGGCGAACACCAGGTACACGCCGACCAGTTGCACCGAGGCGGTGATCGCCAGCGCGAACAAGCCGTAGAACCACAGCCCGCCAAAACGCCCGCGCCGCCACCACATCAGGCCGAGGATGACGGCCGAAAGAATCAGCACCGGGATCAGCTGCGCGTAGTTCACCCACAGGATCTGCCCGACCAGCAGGTCCTTGAGGTGTTCGCCGCCCTGCGGATTGTCGGCGAGCAGCAGCAGGCCGCCGGTCGCGGCGAGCACGAACAGCGTGCCGATCAACGGTTCCTGCCGTTCCGGCCAGCGCTTGTCGGTCCAGGCCAGCAGGCCGGCGCCGAGCAGCGCCGCCACTGCCGCCGCGGCTTGGGCGCCGAAGCCGTGTTCGTCCACGCCCAATGCCTGCGCGAGGATCACGCCGAGCCCGGCGATCTGGGCGATGGCGAGGTCGATGAAGATGATGCCGCGCGCGAGCACCTGCTTGCCGAGCGGCACGTGGGTGGCCAGCACCAGCAGGCCCGCTGCGCAGGCGGGGCCGAGGATGCTGGCGTCGAGTCCTTCCAGGTTCAGTGTCATTTGTTCAACGCCAGGAGTTTGTCGATGGTGGAATCGAACAGGCCGAACAGGTCCTTCGATTGCGCGTCGCCGCCGACGGTGAACGGCAGCGTCACCGCGGGCACGCCGGTGCGCGAGGACAGCCAGTCGGCAGGCTTCGGATCCTGGTAGGCCGCGCGCACGATCGCGAGCGTATTGCTGCTCTTGGTGATGGCGACGAGTGAAGCCATGTGCGCCGCGGTCGGCGGCACCGCGGGCTTGGGCTCGAGCGCGCCGATCTCGTCGATGCCCAGCCAATCCCACAGGTACACCCAGCTGATGTGGTGGACCACGACCTTGCGCCCCTTCAGCGGCGCGGCTTCGTTCTTCCACTTCACCATCGCCGCCAGCCAGCGGTTGTTGAAGTCGGCGAGGCGCGACTGGTAGGTCGCGGCGTTCGCCGGATCGAGTTGCACCAGGCGCGCGTCCAGCGCCTTGGCGATCACCAGGATGCGACGCGGATCCATCTGCACGTGCGGATTGCCTTCCGGATGCACGTCGCCGTTGGCGCGGTCCACGCTGCTCGGCACTTCCAGGCGCTTGACCTGCATCGCGGCCGAGAACGAACCCGGGCCGCTGGCGATCTTGGTGTTGCCGGACTGGCGGATCAACTGCGGCAACCAGCCCACCTCGAGTTCGGCGCCGGTGCAGACCGCGAGGTCGGCGGCGCGCACCTTGGCGATCAGGCTCGGCTTGGCTTCGACCACGTGCACGTCCTGCAGCGCGGTGGTGGCGACGTCGACGTCGATCTTGTCCCCGGCCAGTTCCTGCAGCAGCGACGCCCATTCGGGTTCGCAGGCGAACACGCGCAGCCTGGCCTGCGCGGGGACCGCGACGAACATCGCGGCGAGGACGAGGGGAATCGCGAAACGCTTCATCGACGGCTCCGGAAAAGGATGTTCAGAACTTGTGCGCGCCGTGCGCGCCGAGGCTGGTCTGGTACTGCACGGTGACGGCGTTGTCGGTGTCGCCAGGGTTGGGCTTGTCGCGGCTCAATTGCAGGCGGAACAGGCTGAATTCGCTGTTGCGCCAGGTGAGCTCGGCGCTGTGCCGGTACGGATCGAAGCTCGCGAACGGCAGGTCGGCGTCGCCCCACAACTTGTCGTAGCGGTAGCCGACGTCCCAGCTGCGATTGAAGCGGTACACGCCCTCGAGGTAGGCGCCACGGCGACTGCCGTTCCACAAGGCGGTGAACGCCGGGTCGTTCGGGTCGATGTAGCTGCCGTCGCGCTTGTCCACCATGTATTCGCCGCGCAAGGTGATGCCACCGTCCTTGAAATTGCCCTGTGGCGCCCACTTCCAGGTGCCATCGGCGACATACAGCCTGGCGTCGCCGCTGAAACCGTCCTCGCCGCCTTCGGTGCGCGTATCCAAGACCGAAACGCCGGCCAACCATTCGTTGTTCGCGCCGGCATCGCCGCCGAGGTGCGCGAACAGCGTGCGCGTGCCGAGACCGCCGTTCTGCGCGCCGCCACTGGGATAGTTCTGCCCGCGGAATGCCTCGCCACCGAGTTCGAAGAACAGCGAGGTTGGCGCGACCCAGCGCAGTTGCACGCCGTCGTCGCCGTACTGGTTGCCGAGGAAGGCCTGGTAGGGCAGCGGCCGATCGAAGAAATTGTCGGTATGCGCGTGGTGGCTGTTGAGGTAGCCGATGTTCGAGTAGAAGCGGCCGAGGCGCAGGCTGAAACCGTTCGGCAGCGCAGTGCTGTCGATGTAGGCCTCCTCGATGCCGAGGTGGTCCTCGCCGTCCTCGCTATGGATGGTCGCGGTCAACTGGCCGTAGAACTTGTCGTCGATGTTCGCGGCGAACGAGACCTCGCTTTCGCCGAGAGAGAAGCCGTTCGGACTCGGTGCGCCCTCGCCCGCCAGCGGAAAGCCCGCGCGCGAGTACGCGTCCGGGTCCAGCGAATGGTGCGAATAACTGCCGTTCAAGATGATGCTGATCGCCGGGTTGAAAGCGTTCGCACCGCTGCCGCCACCGGTATCGCCCGAGGGCGCGGCCACCGCCGCGATCGCGCCCTGGTCCGAACCCGCATCCGTCGTGGCAGCGACATTGCCGGCGTCGGAGGCGAGCGCATCGGCCTCGGCTTCGGCGCTTTGCGCGGGCGTCGCCGCGACCGGTGCCGCGGCGACCACAGGCGTGGCCTGCTGCGCCTTCATCGCCTGCAATTCGGCCGTCAGCGCCCGGACCTGGGCTTCCAGTGCCTCGATCCGCTGGTGGTCGTCCGGCGCCGCCCATGCGGGGGAGGAGACGCAGGCCAGGACGCAGAACGCAAGTGGGGAGAGGCGCATCGGAGGGCAGTCATTCGGGTTGGGAAGTTATAACATAACAATTCCGACCCGGAGGGCGTCAACAGGACTTTCGACAGGGGGCACCCCGCGACGCGGGGGTCAGCGCGGCTTGGCGCTGCAGCGGGCGCAGAGCCCGTGCACTTCCAGGGTCTGTGCCTGCGGGGCGAAGCCCAGGCCGCGGGCCGCGGCTTCGAGTTTGGCGACGATGCTGGCGTCCTCCAGCTCGGTGGCCGAATGGCAGCGGTCGCAGATCAGGAACGGCACCGAATGCTGGTTCGCGTTCGGGTGGTGGCAGGCGACGAAGGCGTTCACCGACTCCAGCTTGTGGATGAAGCCGTTGGCGAGCAGGAAATCCAGCGCGCGGTAGACCGTGGGTGGCGCCGCCGCGCCACTGCCCTCGCCGTCCGCGTCGCGGTCGTTGCGCAACTGTTCGAGCAGGTCGTAGGCCTTCACCGGCTGGCCGGCATCGGCGACCAGGCCGAGCACCCGCGCACGGATCGGGGTCAGGCGCAGCCCGCGTTCGCGGCAGGCGGCCTCGACCGCGGCGACGAAGCCTTCGGCATCGTGGACGTGGTGCTTGGGATCGGTGCAGGCGTGGTCGTGGGCCATGCGTTGGATTTATGCGCTGGGTGGGATCATTGCAAGGGCGGCGTCGATGCGCGCCAAGGCTTCGTCGCGCCCGCACAGGTACACGGTCCAGCCGATATCCGGGCTGACCTGGGTGCCGGTGATGGCCACGCGCAGCGGTTGGGCGATCTTGCCCATGCCGATGCCGAGCGCCTCGGACACCGCCTTGACGACCTCGTGGATCGGCTCGGGCGACCAGTCCGCCAGTGCGGCAAGCCGCGTCCGCATCTGCACCAAGGGTTCGCGCGCCGCTTCCTTCAGGTGCTTGGCCACCGCCGCCTCGTCGTATTGCGTCAACGGCTGGAACCACACCGCCGACTTCTCCGCGATTTCCTTCAGCGTCTGTGCGCGCTCGCGCAGCGCAACCACCAGTTCCGCCGGCTTCGGGCCTTTCGCCAGGTCGTAGCCGCACTGTTCGAGGTGCCAGACGAGGTGTTTCGCCACGTCTCCCGGATCGTCCGACTTCAGGTATTGCTGGTTGAGCCAACCGAGCTTGGCCGGATCCAGGCGCGAGGCCTTGGCGTTGACGTCGGCGAGGTCGAACAGCGCCTGCATTTCCGCGATCGAGAACACTTCCTGGTCGCCATGCGACCAGCCCAGGCGCACGAGGTAATTCAGCAGCGCGTGCGGCAGGTAGCCGGCGTCGCGGTACTGCATCACGTCGGCGGCGCCGGTGCGTTTCGAAAGCTTCGCGCCGTGTTCGTCGAGGATCATCGGCAGGTGCGCGAAATGCGGCACCTCCGCACCCAGCGCACGGTAGATATTGATCTGGCGCGGGGTGTTGTTGACGTGGTCGTCGCCGCGCACCACGTCGCTGATGCGCATGTCGATGTCGTCGACGACGACGGCAAAGTTGTAGGTGGCGACACCATCGCTGCGGAAGATGACGAGATCGTCGAGCTCGCTGTTCGCGATCTCGATCCGGCCCTTGACCTTGTCGTCCCACGCGACCACGCCATCGGTCGGATTGCGGAAACGGATCACGCGGTTCGGATCGTCGCGCCAGCCCGCCTCCGCATCGCGATACGCGCCGTTGTAGCGAGGCTTCTCGTTCGCGGCCATCGCCGCCTCGCGCATCGCCTCGAGTTCTTCCTTCGTCTCGTAGGCGTAGTAGGCATGGCCGGACGCGACCAGCTGCTCGGCAACCTCCTTGTAACGGTCGAGGCGGTCGGTCTGGTAGATCGGGCCTTCGTCGTAATCCAGTCCCAGCCAGTCCATCGCCTGCAGGATGGCGTCGATCGCCGCCTGCGTGCTGCGCTCGCGGTCGGTATCCTCGATGCGCAGGATGAACTGCCCGCCCTTGTGGCGCGATTCCAGCCAGCAGTACAGCGCTGTGCGTGCGCCGCCGATATGCAGGTAGCCGGTGGGACTGGGGGCGAAACGGGTGCGAACGGTCATCGGTGTATTTTAGCGGGATGACGACCCTGTTCGTTTCCGACCTGCACCTCGACCCCGAACGCCCGGCGGCGATCGAACTGTTCGGCCGCTTCCTCGACGGCGAGGCGCGCGACGCGGACGCGCTCTACATCCTCGGCGACCTGTTCGAGGCCTGGGTCGGCGACGACGATCCGTCCACGGCCGGCGCCTTCGTCGCCGACAGGTTGAATTCGCTTGCGGACAGCGGTGTGCCGGTGTTCTTCATCCGTGGCAACCGCGATTTCCTGCTCGGCGAGACTTACGCACGACGTGCGGGAATGACGATCCTGCCCGACCCGGCGGTGGTGATGCTGCACGGCGAGCCGACGCTGGTGCTGCATGGCGACCTGCTGTGCACCGACGACACCGCCTACCAGCAATTCCGCGCACAGACCCGCGACCCGCGCTGGCAGGAACAATTCCTCGCGCAACCGCTGGTCGCGCGACTCGCGTTCGCCGAACAGGCGCGCGCCGCGAGCAAGGCGCGCTACGGCGAACTGGTCGCGAGCGGACAGTCGGAAACGATCACCGACGTGACGCCCGCCACCGTGCGCGAATGGTTCAAGCGCTACGGCATCCATTGCATGATCCACGGCCACACCCATCGCCCCGCGATCCATGACGAAGGCGACGGCAACACCCGCATCGTGCTCGGCGACTGGTACGAGCAGGGATCGGTGCTGCGGGTGGATGCGGGAGGCATCGACCTGCACGCCTTGTAGGAGCGCACTTCGGGGTGCGACTTCCCATGATCGCGCCGAAATCGGCGCTCCTACGCGTCACTTCGCCGCTTCGGCGCAGCCCTTGTAGTCCATGTCGCCGACACGGAATTCCGCAGTCAATTCGTAGACGTTGTCGGACATGCCGTCGCTGCACTCGCCTTTCGCGATGTCGAGGCTGAAGACGGTGCTGCTCTCCTTGCCTTGGTAATGCACGCCCCCATCCGGCTGTAGTGCATGCGTGCCGGAGAACGTGCGCCCGGACTGATCCTCGGGCGTTGTGAACAGCAGCGTGTCGCCGTCCACGCGCACGTTCCAGAACGGCTCGGTGCCGAACGCGCGCCACGCCAGCAGCGGCACGTGTTCCTGTCCCGCCGGGCGCTTGCCCACCGGTGCAGTGTCCGTTTCCGGCGATTCCGACGTGGCGCAGGCCGCGAGTGCGATAACGGCGGCGATTGCGAATAGATGCGATTTCATGGCTAACCTCCGAATCAGTATCAACCCGCTTCGGCCAGCAGGCTTTCCAGTTCCTCGGCATCGAAACCGGCTTCCAGCCGCGCTTCGGTGTTGAACGGCTTGTGCAAGACGCCGCTGGCGTATTCGCGCAGCAATTCGCGGAAGCGTGCGCGTGGTTCGACGCCGGCGCGTTCGCAATGCCAGCGGTACCAGCGCGAACCGGCGGCGACATGCGCCACTTCCTCGCGCAGGATCGTTTCGAGGATGGCGACGGTCGCGTCGTCGCCGAGCGCGCGCAATTTCACGATCATGCCCGGGGTCACGTCCAGCCCGCGTGCCTCCAGCACGCGCGGCACCAGGGCCATCCGTGCGAGGCCGTCGTGCGCGGTCTTCTCGGCCATTTCCCACAGGCCGTTGTGCGCGTCGAAATCGCCGTAATCGCGGCCGAAATCGCGCAGCCGCGCGCGCAGCATGGCGAAATGCCGCGCTTCGTCGTCCGCCACCGACACCCAGTCGGCGTAGTAATCGCGTGGCATGCCGCGGAAGCGATAGACCGCGTCCCAGGCCAGGTCGATGGCGTTGAATTCGATGTGCGCCACCGCGTGGATGAAGGCGGCACGGCCTTCGTCGGTCCCGAATCCGCGACGCGGCAATTCGCGCGGATGCACGAGTTTCGGCTTCGCGGGACGCCCGGGCATGCGGATCGGTTGCGGCGCGGGCGCATCGTCGGGAATCGCGAGCTCGCCGCAAGCAAATGCTTGCGTGGCTTCGAAGCTGCGTTCGAGCTTGGCCTCGGGCGATGCCGCGTCGAGGCAGGCGCGCGCGGCGTCGAACAGCGACGCCACGTCGGTCACAGCGCCAGTCGTCGCTGGTGCTTGGCGTCGTCCGAACGCAACTGCCGGATACGCTCGAAATAGCCCGGATCGACGCCGGTGACGTATTCGCCGCTGAAGCAGGAACTGTCGAACTTGCGGCCGGGGAATTTCGGTCCGGCGACCGCGGCTTCGAGGTCGGCGAGGTCCTGGTAGATCAGCCAGTCGCAGCCGATCATGCGTTCGATTTCCGCCTCGGTCCGCCCGTGCGCGATCAGCTCCTCGGGGGTGGGCATGTCGATGCCGTAGATGTTCGGGTAGCGCACCGGCGGCGCCGCGGAAGCCAGATACACCTTCTTCGCGCCGGCATCGCGTGCCATCTGCACGATCTGTCGCGATGTCGTGCCGCGGACGATGGAATCGTCGACCAGCAGCACCACGCGGTTGCGGAATTCCAGCGGGATCGGGTTGAGCTTGCGCTTCACCGACTTCGCGCGTTCGCCCTGCCCCGGCATGATGAAGGTACGGCCGACGTAGCGGTTCTTGATGAAGCCCTCGCGGTACTTCACGTTGAGCACGTTGGCGATTTCCAGCGCGGAATCGCGGCTGGTGTCGGGGATCGGGATGACCACGTCGATGCCGTGGTCGGGGCGTTCGCGCAGGATCTTCTCGCCCAGCGTCACGCCCATGCGCATCCGCGCCTTGTGCACCGAGATTTCCTCGATCATCGAGTCCGGGCGCGCGAAGTACACGTATTCGAAGATGCAGGGCGCATGCGCTTCGGCGGGCGCGCACTGGCGCGCGTGCAGTTCGCCGCGCGCGGTGATGACCACGCCCTCGCCCGGCGCCACGTCGCGCAGGCGATCGAATCCGAGCACGTCCAGCGCCACCGATTCGGAGGCGACGATGTACTCGTCGCCGCCCGCGGACGCGCGTTTGCCCAGCACCAGCGGGCGGATGCCGTGCGGATCGCGGAATGCGACCAGTCCGAGGCCGAGCACCGTGCACACGACCGCGTAACCACCCTTGGCGCGGCGGTTCACGCCCTCGATCGCGCGGAACGCGGCGTCCGGCGTCAGCGCCTTCTGCAGGTCCAGTTCGTGCGCGAACACGTTGAGCAGCACTTCCGAATCGGATTCGGTGTTGACGTTGCGGCGGTCCTGTTCGAACACCTCGCGGCGCAACGCGTCTGTGTTGATCAGGTTGCCGTTGTGCGCGAGCGCGATGCCGTAGGGCGAATTCACGTAGAACGGCTGCGCCTCGTCGCTGCCCTCGCTGCCCGCGGTCGGGTAGCGGCAATGCGCGATGCCGACATGGCCTTCGAGTTCGGCCATCGATTCGGCGTCGAACACGTCGCGCACCAGGCCATTGCCCTTGTGCACGCGCAGCTTGCCGCCTTCGGCGGTGGCGATGCCGGCGGCGTCCTGGCCGCGGTGCTGGAGCACGGTCAGCCCGTCGTACAGCTGGGCCGCGACTTCGCTCTGGCCGACGATTCCGACGATGCCGCACATATTGCGATTCCTGCCTCGATTACGGCTGCGGGCGAACGATGCCGGCCACGCCCAACTTGGATTGGACTTGCGCCTTGAGCTGATCTGCCGCGGCGCGATCGGCGACCGGGCCGATGCGCACGCGGGTCAGCGTGCCCTTGTCGGTCTTGACGCTTTCGGTGAAGGCGCTGAAGCCGGCGGCGCGCGCGCGATCGCGCAGCGCGTTGGCATCGGCGGGATTGGAGAACGCGGCGAGTTGTACCGCGAAACCGACGTTCGCCGCGGCCGGTTGCGGCGCGGGCTTGGGCGTCGGCGGCGTCGCGGCTTGTGGTTTTGGCGGTTCTGGCTTCGCAACAACCTGCTGCGCCGGGGCCTGCGCGGGTTTGGTCGCGGCCGGTTTGGGTTCAGGCGGAAGCGGCATCGCCGCCGGCTTGGCGGCATCGGCGACGGGTGCGGTTGCCGCCGGTACGGGCGTGGCTGCCGCGGTCTCGGCATCGAGTTCGATGACGCGCGCGGTGACGTCGCTGCGCACCCGGGTCGCGCTCAGGCGCGCGGCCTCGGCGTCGGCTTGCGTTGCGAACGGCCCGATGCGCACGCGCCAGGCTTGCTTGCCGTTGAGCTGGGTCGCTTCGCTGTAGCCGGGAAGTTGCGCCTTCGCGAGTGCAGCGACAACGGTCTTCGCCGCGTCCGCGCTCGCATAGCTGCCGAAATGCACGGCGTAATCGCCACCGGCCACGGCTGCGGGGAAAGTCTGCGCATTCGATGCATCGGCCGTGTTCGCCGCGTCGTCGTTGACCGGCATGCCGGTCGCGCCGCCGGCCGGCGCATCGGTCGGTCCCGCGAGCGGGAGTTCGCGCGTTTCCATGCCCGTGTCGGGCGTGGCCGGCATGTTCAAGGGCACATCCGCCGCGCCGCTGTCAGGCGCCGGCCCCTGCACCAGCATGGGCAGGAAGATCACCGCGAGGGCCACCAGCACGGCGGCGCCGATCAGGCGCTGTTTCAGGGAGGTATCCATCGAGGGACCGGCGGCGTGGGCCCGCGGATTATACGCTGCGCGCCGCGAGGGTCATGAACCGGAGGCGTCCAGCGCCCGCAACGCAGCGGCCGCGGTGTGGAACGAACCGAACACCAGCACGCGGTCGCCGGACCGCGCCTGCTCGCATGCAGCGGCAATCGCGGCGGCGACATCGCGCTTGCGGATCGCGGCCGAAGCCATGGTCTTGGCAAGCGCAGCGGCGAGCGCATCGACGCCCTGCCCGCGCGGACCCGCGTCGTCCAGGCCCGCGATCCACCAGCGATCCACGCGCGGAGCAAGTCGCGCGACGATGCCGGCGACATCCTTGTCCGCGAGCGCGGCGAACACCGCGAACACGCGTCCTGTCGGCGGATGCATGGCCAGCCATGCGGAAAGTTCGCCGGCGGCCTGCGGGTTGTGGGCGACGTCGACGACGATTTCCACGCCATCGCGCTCGAAGGCTTGCAGCCGACCCGGTACATGCGCTTCGGCGATGCCACGCGCCCAGGCTTCGTCCGCAATCGCGAGGTCGGAGGCGCGCAACGCGGCGATCGCGGTCGCGGCATTGCGCATCTGCGCCGGCGCGGACAAACGCGGCATCGGCAATTCCAGTTCGAAACCCGGTTCGCGCCAATTCCAATGCGACTCGTCGATGGTGTCGAACAGGAAATCGCAGTTCGCACGAATCGCACTCGCGCCGATGGCATAGGCGTGGCGCAGCACGCTCGCCGGCGGATCGTCCTCGCCCAGCACCAGCGGCTTCCACGCCCGCGCGATGCCGGCCTTTTCGAAACCGATGGCTTCGCGCTCGCTGCCGAGCCAGTCGGTGTGGTCGATGTCCACGGTGGTGACCACGGCGACGTCGGCATCGACGATGTTCACCGCATCGAGTCGTCCGCCGAGGCCGACCTCGAGCACGGCAAGATCGAGCCCCGCGCGTTCGAACAGCCACAACGCTGCCAGCGTACCGTGCTCGAAGTAGGTCAGCGATATCTCGCTCTTTCCCTCTCCCCTTGTGGGAGAGGGTGGCCGAAGGCCGGGAGAGGGGCTCAACCGCGCCTTCTCCACCGCTTCGAAGGCCTCGACCAGTTCCGCATCACCGGCGTCGCGACCATCGATGCGCACGCGTTCGTTGTAGGCCAGCAGGTGCGGCGAGGTGTAGGCGCCGACGCGCAGGCCGGAGGCGCGCGCGATGGCTTCGATGAAGGCAACGGTCGAGCCCTTGCCATTGGTGCCGCCGACGGTGATCACGCAACGCGCCGGCTTGCCCAGGCGCATGCGATCCGCGACCTCGCGCACGCGCTCGAGGCCGAGGTCGATGGCCCTGGGATGCTGGCGTTCGAGCCGCGCCAGCCAGTCCTGCAGCGTGCGCGGATTCACAGCGCGCGATGCACCGCTTCGCCGAACAAGGCGGTGTGGTGCGCGGCGTCGTTGAGGCGCACGACGTCGAGATGATCGACATCCTCGCCTTCGAGCAAATTAATCGTCGCCGGTGCCTGGCGAAAGCTCCACAGCCGCGACAGCGGGATGCCGAGCACGCGACACAGCAGCACGCGGTTCACCGCGTCATGCGCGACCACGAGCAGGGTGTCGTCGTCGCCGAGCCCGGCGGTGGCGCGTTCGAACGCCGGCCACGCGCGTTGCAATACCTGCGGAAGCGATTCGCCGCCGGGCATCTGTACCGTGTCCGGCGACTCGCGCCAGGCCCGCAGGCGTTCGCCGTCGCGTTCGCGGATCTCGCTGGCGAGCAGGCCTTCCCATGTGCCGTGCGCGATTTCCATCAATCCGTCATCGAACGCGAGCATGTTCGCGCGTGCTTCGCCCAGCGCCAGTTCCGCGGTGCGGCGCGCGCGCGCCAGCGGCGAAGCCACGGCGCGGTCGATGCGCGCCTCGCGCAGGCGTTCGCCCAGCGCGCGTGCCTGCGCCTCGCCGGTCGACGACAACGGGATGTCTTCCTGGCCCTGGTAGCGGCCTTCTGCGTTCCACGGCGTTTCGCCGTGGCGGGCGAGCAGGATGCGCATGGTTGCGTGGGGTGTCGTCGCGGGAGGATGCGTAGTGTATCGGCCCCGGGGCAGCCGCCGGCCAGCGACGGGTGCACACTGTCCGCCCCGACGACGACGGAGCGCGCGCATGCATGGACAGGCCAAGGGCGGTTTCGAGGTGAAGCGCACGCCGCAGGACGCGCTCGATGCCGGCGACGGCGCGCAGATCGGCCACGTGCGTTTCGACAAGCGCTTCCACGGCCCGCTGGACGCGGCCAGCGTGGTGCACATGCTCGCGGTCGGCACCGACGTGCCGGGTTCGGCGGCCTACGTGGCGATCGAGCGCATCGCCGGCACGCTGGACGGGCGGCAAGGCAGCTTCCTGACCCAGCACAACGGCATCCTCGACCGCGGCCAGCCGACGCTGTCGCTGAGCGTGGTTCCGGATTCCGGCGCCGGCGAACTCGCGGGACTGACCGGGCGCATGGCCATCGACATCGTCGATGGCGCGCACTTCTATACCTTCGACTATGAACTGCCCGATCCGGTGCCCGGCAAGGACTGACGGCACGGGGCGACTCGACCCTGGCGCGTATAATTCGCGTTCCACGACGAAGGCAGCCGCCATGACGCAGAACACGATGCGCGCGCTGGTCAAGCGCGAAGCCGCCAAGGGCATCTGGATGGACGAGGTGCCGGTGCCGGTGCCGGGCCCGAACGAGGTCCTGATCAAGCTCGAGAAGACCGCGATCTGCGGCACCGACCTGCACATCTACCTGTGGGACGAGTGGAGCCAGCGCACGATCAAGCCCGGCCTGGTGATCGGCCATGAATTCGTCGGCCGCATCGTCGATCTCGGCCCCGGCGTGACCGGCTACAAGGTCGGCCAGCGCGTCTCCGCCGAAGGCCACATCGTCTGCGGCCACTGCCGCAACTGCCGCGCCGGCAAGCAGCACCTGTGCCCGAACACGGTCGGCATCGGCGTGAACCGCGACGGCGCCTTCGCCGAATACATCGTGATGCCGGCCTCGAACCTGTGGCCGATCCCGGACCAGATCCCGAGCGAGCTGGCCGCGTTCTTCGACCCCTACGGCAACGCCGCGCACTGCGCGCTGGAATTCGACGTGGTCGGCGAGGACGTGCTGATCACCGGCGCCGGCCCGATCGGGATCATCGCGGCCGGCATCTGCAAGTACATCGGCGCGCGCAACGTGGTCGTCACCGATGTCAACGACTATCGCCTCAAGCTCGCCGCCGACATGGGCGCGACCCGCGTGGTGAACGTGGCCAACACCTCGCTCAAGGACGTGATGGCCGACCTGCACATGGAAGGCTTCGACGTGGGCCTCGAGATGAGCGGCAATCCGCGCGCCTTCGGCGACATGCTCGACTGCATGTACAACGGCGGCAAGATCGCGATGCTCGGCATCATGCCCAAGGGCGCCGGCGTGGACTGGGACAAGATCATCTTCAAGGGCCTGGTCCTGCACGGCATCTACGGGCGCAAGATGTACGAGACCTGGTACAAGATGACGCAGTTGGTGCTGAGCGGATTCCCGCTGGGCAAGGTGCTGACCCACCAGCTCCCCATCGACGATTTCCAGCAGGGCTTCGAGCTGATGGAAGGTGGCAAGGCCGGCAAGGTCGTATTGAGCTGGAATTGACGTAGGGCGGGTTTCAATCCGCCGCAACGTGCCAATGGCGGGTCAAGACCCGCCCTACAGGAACCGTCATGTCCCTCACCGAACGCTACGCGAACACCCTCGACGAAATCCGCGACGCCGGCCTGTTCAAGTCCGAGCGCATCATCGTTTCGCCGCAGTCGGCCGAGATCGAACTCGCCGACGGTCGCAAGGTGCTGAATTTCTGCGCCAACAACTACTTGGGCCTGGCCGACCATCCGGACATCATCGCCGCGGCGAAGGATGCGCTGGACACGCACGGCTTCGGCATGGCCTCGGTGCGTTTCATCTGCGGCACCCAGGACCTGCACAAGCAGCTGGAAAAGACGATTTCCGATTTCTTCGGCACCGAGGACACCATCCTCTACGCCGCCTGCTTCGACGCCAATGGCGGCCTGTTCGAGCCGCTGCTGGACGAGAACGACGCGATCATCAGCGACGCGCTCAACCACGCCTCGATCATCGACGGCGTGCGCCTGTGCAAGGCCAGGCGCTACCGTTACGCCAACTGCGACATGGCCGACCTCGAGGCGCAGCTGAAGCAGGCCAAGGCCGACGGGGCGCGCACGATCATGATCACCACCGACGGCGTGTTCTCGATGGACGGCTTCATCGCGCCGCTGGACCAGATCACCGCGCTGGCGAAGCAATACGGCGCGCTGGTGCACATCGACGAATGCCACGCGACCGGCTTCCTCGGCGCCACCGGCCGCGGTTCCGCCGAAGTGAAGGGCGTGATGGACAAAATCGACATATTCACTGGCACGCTGGGCAAGGCGATGGGTGGCGCGCTCGGCGGCTTCACCACCGCGAAGCGCGAAGTGATCGAGCTTCTGCGCCAGCGCTCGCGCCCCTACCTGTTCTCCAACTCGCTGCCGCCGCATGTCGTGGCCGCCGGCATCAAAGCCTTCGGGATGCTGTCGTCGGCGGGCGAATTGCGCGAGCGCCTCGCCGGCAACACGCAGTATTTCCGCGAACGCATGACCGCCGCCGGCTTCGACATCAAGCCAGGAACGCATCCGATCAGCCCGGTGATGCTGTACGACGCGCCGCTGGCGCAGAAATTCGCGTCGCGATTGCTTGAAGAAGGCATCTACGCGATCGGTTTCTTCTTCCCGGTGGTGGCGAAGGGCCAGGCGCGGATCCGCACGCAGATGAGCGCGGCGCATACCCGCGAACACCTCGACCGCTGTATCGATGCCTTCACCCGCATCGGTCGCGAATTGGGCGTGTTGAAGGCCTGAATTCAGTCGTCGTCGAACGCGGCGATTTCGACATCGGTCAACTCGCGCCACCGACCTTTCGGAAGTTCGCCGAGTTGCAGGCCGCCGATGGCCACGCGCACCAGCCGCAGCACGCCGATATCGAACGCGGCCAGCAAGCGGCGGATCTGACGGTTGCGGCCTTCGTCGAGCACGATTTCCAGCCACGCGTTCTTTTCGCCGACCCGCAGCAGCGACGCGGAGTTCGCACGCAGCGTTTCGCCATCGCATTCCACGCCAAGGCGCATCGCCTGCAGTTCGGTTTCGCCGGGGATGCGATCGACTTGCACGTGGTAGGCCTTGTCCGGCCCGGTCGCGGGATCGGTGATGCGCGCCGCCCATTGCGGATCGTTCGAAAACAGCAGCAGGCCTTCGCTGGCCTTGTCGAGTCGACCGACCGGCGCGATCCAGCCGAAGTCGGTTCCATCGAAGCAGCGATACACGGTGTCGCGTCCGCGTTCGTCGCGCGCCGTCGTCACCAGCCCGCGCGGCTTGTTGAGCATCAGGTAACAACGCGTTGCCGCGGTGGTGCCGAGGTCCGTTCCATCGACTTCGATGCAGGAAACACCGTGGATCGTGGGGAATTCGGGATCGCGGACGATCCGACCATCGACACGCACGCGCCCGGCGCGAATCCATTCGACCGCCTGCGCGCGCGAACACAGCCCGCGTTTCGACAGTGCGCGGGCGAGTCCGTGGCGCGGAGTTGCAGGCCGGCTCAGTTCTTTGGTGGCTCGGCGGGTGGCGCTTCCGGCGTCGCGGCCGGCGCGGGATCGGGCTTGCGACCGACCACGCGGACGCCGCGCGCCTTCATCCACGCATCGAACTCGTCCGCGGTCATGCGCTTGCCGTTCTGGGTCATGTTGAAACGCCACGGCGTGTTGTCCCACTGGGTCTGCGGCTTGTAGGCCGCCGGGTCGTTGGGATCGACGCTACCGGACGCCCCGGGGCGCATCGCGTTGGCGATGTTGCCGCAGCTGGCCAGACGCAGGCGCAACAGCACCTGGTCGACCGATTGGCTCGCATCGTAGGCTTGCGAGAGGACCGCGCCGGTCGCACCGAGATCGGTGTAGGCCGGCACGAGTTCGCTCGCCACCGGTGCCAGGGAAAGCGTGTTGCCCGGCGACACCGACGCGGCCGCCGTGCATCCGCCGGCAATCATTTCAGCGTGCGCGAAGCCGGGAAGCAGGAGCAGCAGTGCGGCGAATGGCGTGATACGCATGTCCGTCGTCCGTGATGAAGATCCGGGTCGAGTGTAGGCGCGCGTGCGCAGGTGGACAAGCGAACGACCTTTCGATTCTTCCGAAAGCACGAAGCCCGGCACTGGGCCGGGCTTCGCTTGTTGCTGGAACTGGCGTCCGATCAGTTCTGGACGTTCAGCTCGGTGCGGCGGTTCGTCTCGTTCTTGCAGTCCGGCAGGGTCTGCGGGGTCTGCACGAGCGGACGGCTCTCGCCGTAGCCGTTCGGACCCACCAGGCGACCGGCGTCGACGCCATTGCTGGTCAGGTAGTCGTACACGGCGCGGGCGCGACGCTCGGACAGGCCCTGGTTGTAGGTGTCGCTGCCGCAAAGGTCGGTATGACCGGCCACTTCGACGCGCAGGTCGGGGTAGCGCTGCAGGATGCTCACCGCCTCGTTCAGGATCGAAACCGCATCCGGACGCAGGGTCGACTTGTCGAAGTCGAAGTTCACGCCCTTCAGGTCGATCGCCACCTGCACCGGGCAGCCGTCCGGACCGATGGTCTGGCCAGCCTGCGAACCGGGGCACTTGTCGTCGCAATCGTTCACGCCGTCACCGTCGCTGTCCATGTCGGAGCAGCTCGGGGCGGCCGGGGTCGGGGCGGTCGGCTCCGGACCAAGCGGGATCACGACGCCGACCGAGGCCAGGACGTCATGGAACCAATCCTTGCCATCGTTATGATCGTTGTCGCTGTACAGCGCGCCGTAGCTGCCGTTGTCGGCATCCAGGCGCACAGCCAGTTCGCCGCGGACCGCAACACGGCCGTAGTCGCCCTGGACGCCCAAGCCGAGCTTGCCGGCGACGTCGCCACCCTTGCGCTGGCCGGGGGAATCCGGGTTCGGGAAGTTGTCGAATTCTTCCTCGTGACGCTGGTAACCCAGGCCCATCAAGAGATAGGGATTCCAGCTGCGGCCTTCGGCGATGAAGTGGCGACGCAAGTCGAACGATACGCCGTACTGGCTCCAGTTCAGGTCGCGCGGGCTGCATACGGAACCCGCCCCTGTGTTCGGGCAAGCCATGTCGCTTGAACCGTACGGATTCTGAAAGTTCAGCTGTCCGTCGAGAGACCAGTTGGGGGTCAGGAATTTGCCCACGCCAACCGCAACGAAGGGAGCATCTTTTGTACCGCGGTCACTGTCCTGAAGGTTGTAACCGACATCGCCAGTGATGTACCAACGGTCGTCGAAGGTCTGCGCAGAAGCAGCCTGAGCCACGCCCAGTCCGCACAGCAGCGCAGCGCAGAGCAGTTTCTTGTTCATCTTCAGCTCCTTGATCTAAGGTAGGTATCGCAATTTAACCAGCGTGGACTCGAATTCAGACGGCCCGACGCGCGCCATCCCGTCCAGAGTATGGGCGGCCTCGTGAAAGCCGTGTTAACGCTAGCATAACAGTTCCGGCATTGCCAACTTTCGGCACAAATGGCCCCTGCGGCACATTGTGTCCCGGGCCCTGCACTTGGCAAGCTTTTCCTGGGAGTCATCGTGACCGCATGACTTCCCCGACCCTCCCCACCCTGTTCCTGTCCCACGGATCGCCGATGCTGGCGGTCGAGGCTTCCGCCGCCGGCCGGTTCCTGGACGGTCTCGGCACCACGATTCCACGGCACCCGCCGTCGTCGTCGCCTCGGCACATTTCATGACCGAGCACCCGATGCTCGGCGGCTAGCCGCTACCGCACACCGTGCACGATTTCGGCGGCTTCCCGGAGCCCCTGTATGCGATCCGCTACCCGGCGCCGGGCGGACCCGGACCTGTCCACGCAGATCGCCGAGCGAATCGCGGGCGCCGGCCTGCCCGTCAAGGTGCGCGAAGGCCACGGCCTCGACCATGGGGTCTGGGTCCCGATGCGCCGGATGTAACCGCACGAGATCCCGGTGATGCCGCTGTTCGTGGCCCTGGGTGCGGCCGATGGTCGTGCCGGAGTGCGCCACCTGCATGATTCGCACGAATACGGTTCGCTCGCGCCGGATGCCTTCGCCTTCGACTGACGCGTTCGCCATACGCGCCGGTATGCTTGCGCGATGAACGACGCCCCCGCCGCCACGCCCTACCCGCACCTGCTCGCGCCGCTGGACCTCGGCTTCACCACCCTGCGCAACCGGGTGCTGATGGGTTCGATGCACACCGGGCTCGAGGACCATCGCCGCGATTTCCCAGGGCTCGCGGCGTATTTCGCCGAACGCGCGGCCGGCGGGGTCGGGCTTATGGTCACCGGCGGTTTCGCGCCCAACCTCGTTGGCTGGCTCAAGCCATTCGCCGGCAAGCTGAGCTGGCCCTGGGAAGCGCGCAAGCACCGACAGGTCACGGCCGCGGCGCATGAACACGACGCCAAGATCTGCCTGCAACTGCTGCACGCCGGGCGTTACGCCTTTCACCCGCTGTCGGTCGCGCCGTCGAAACTCAAGGCGCCGATCAATCCGTTCACGCCACGCGCCTTGTCCGCATTCGGCGTCGAGCGGCAGATCTCGGCATTCGCCAATGCCGCGCGCCTCGCCCGCGACGGCGGTTACGACGGCGTCGAGATCATGGGTTCGGAAGGCTATTTGCTCAATGAATTCACCGTGCCACGCACCAACAAACGCGACGATGCCTGGGGCGGCACCCCGGAAAAGCGGATGCGCTTCGCAGTGGAAATCGTGCGCCGGGTGCGCGAGGCCTGCGGCCCCGATTTCATCGTGATCTACCGCCTGTCGATGCTGGACCTGGTCGAAGACGGCAACGACTGGAACGCGATCGTCGCGCAGGCGAAGGCGGTCGAAGCCGCCGGCGCCACGATCATCAACACCGGCATCGGCTGGCACGAGGCGCGGATCCCGACCATCGCGACTTCGGTGCCGCGCGCCGCATTCGCCGGCGTGACCGCGAAGTTGCGCCCGCATGTGCAGTTGCCGCTGGTCGCGACCAATCGCATCAACATGCCCGACGTGGCCGAAGCCGTGCTCGCGCGCGGCGGCGCCGACCTCGTGTCGATGGCGCGGCCATTGCTCGCCGATCCGCAATGGGTGGCGAAGGCGCGCAGCGGACGCGCGCAATCGATCAATACCTGCATCGCCTGCAACCAGGCCTGCCTCGACCATGTGTTCGTGAACAAGCGCGCCAGTTGCCTGGTCAATCCGCGCGCCTGCCACGAAACCGAACTCGTCATCGCGAAAACACCCGCGCCGAAGCGCATCGCCGTGGTCGGTGCCGGACCCGCGGGCCTCGCGTGTGCGACCACCGCCGCCGAACGCGGGCATCGCGTGACCCTGTTCGATGCGGCCGATGAGATCGGCGGACAGTTCAACCTCGCCAAGCGCATCCCCGGCAAGGAGGAGTTCCACGAATCGCTGCGCTACTTCCGCGACCGCATCGCAGAAACCGGCGTGGAACTGCAATTGGGGACGCGCGTCGATGCGGACCGCCTGCGCGGGTTCGACGCGGCGGTCGTCGCGACCGGCGTGACCCCGCGGCGCGTGGATTTTCCCGGCGCGGATCACCCGAAGGTCGTCGGCTATCTCGACGTGCTGCAAGGTCGCGTCGTGCCCGGCGCGAAAGTCGCCATCGTCGGCGCCGGCGGCATCGGCTTCGATGTCGCCGAATTCCTCGCGCAGGAAGGCCCTTCGCCCAGCCTCGACACGGCGCGCTGGATGGCCGAATGGGGCGTCGATCCGGCCTTCGAATCGACCGGCGGCCTGGCGAAACCGGCTCCCGAACGCCCGGCGCGGCAGGTCTGGCTGCTGCAACGCAGCCCCGGCAAGCCCGGCGCCAGGCTGGCCCGGACCACCGGCTGGATCCATCGCGCGGCGCTGAAGGCCAAGGGCGTGAAGATGCTGGGCGGCGTGGAATACCTCGGCGTCGACGACGCGGGATTCCGCATCCGCATCGACGGCGACGAGCAGCTCCTGCCGGTCGACCAGGTCGTGGTCTGCGCCGGGCAGGAACCGCAGCGGGATCTGTTCGACCGGCTGCGTGAGGCCACCCCCGCCCTCGAAACCCACCTGATCGGTGGTGCCGACGTGGCCGCCGAGCTCGATGCCAAGCGTGCCATCGACCAGGGCACCCGCCTCGCGGCTCGCATCTAAGTCATTGTTGCAGCGCAATAAAATCCTGGTTTCGAAGTAAAAACTCCAAAAGAATCAGATATTTCCGAACTTGCATTCAGCTTCCGTTCGGTTTTCCGACGCTACCTTGCGCGCACTTTGCAGCGGCCCAGCCGCGCACCCACGGCCCAGTCGCGACCAAAGCGGGCCGAACCGGGCAAAGGCGCCATATAGAGACGCCGCCCTCCCCAGTACGCCATGACCCAGTGCGAAGCCCGTTCCCACGGACGACGCGCTGTGCCGCAACGGAGCAAGGAGTCCGACGATGAAACTGGCCTGGATCCTGTGGTTGGCCTCGATCCTCCCGCCGCAGGCGGCGGATTCGCTGTGCCTCAGCACCACCCTCTACCTCGAGGCCCGCGACCAGCCGGTCCGCGGCCAGCAGGCCGTGGCCGAAGTCGCCCTGCGTCGCCAGGACAGCGGCCGCTGGGGCGATTCCATGTGCGACGTGGTCACTGCGCGCAAGCAGTTCGCCCCGACCCTCGTGCCGCCAGGCACGCGCCTGAGCAACAACGAGGCCTGGTCGCAGGCGGTGACCATCGCGCTCGAAGCCGAGCGCAACTGGGAACTGCCCAAGGGCGAGCGCAAGGAAATCGTGCCGGGTGCCAGCCATTTCGCCGCGCTGGGCATCGCCAACCCGAGCTGGCGCAATGCCTACCAGGTCGCGACGATCGGCGGGCACACCTTCTTCAAGGTCGATCGTCTCTGAGCCTTTCGCGGGAACGGATCGTTCCACCGCGATGAGTACCGCTTCACCGCGGGCCTGCCATGCTGACGGCCTCTTCCATCGAGGCCCACGCATGAAGCTCTACACCTCACCCGGCGCCTGCTCGCTCGCCGACCACATCGCGCTGCAATGGACCGGCGCGCCGTACGAAGCGCAGATCGTCTCGCGCGATGACCGCCAGCAGCCCTGGTATCGCGCGCTCAATCCTGCCGGCGCCGTGCCGGTGCTGCAGAACGGCGACTGGACGCTGACCCAGAACGCCGCGATCCTCAATTACATCGCCGACAAGTTCCCGGCGGCGAAGCTCGGCGGCGACGGTTCCCCGGAAGGCCGCGCCGAAGTGAATCGCTGGCTCGGCTTCCTCAACGCCGACGTGCACCCGGCCTTCCATCCGCTGTTCGGCAGCACCGGGTCGCTCGGCGCCGAGGCCGAAGCGAAGGCGAAGGAACAGGCGATGGGCAAACTGCGTGGCTACTTCCAGCGCGCCGATGCCCAGCTCGCCGGCAAGGACTGGCTGACCGGTTCGCGTTCGATCGCCGATCCCTACCTGTTCGTCGTCACCCAATGGGCGAAGCAGCTGGGCGTGGATCTCTCCGGATTCGACAATCTCGCTGGCTTCGACAAGCGCATGGCCGCCGATCCCGGCGTGCAGACGGCGATGAAGGACGAAGGCCTGATCTGAACCCGGATCCTCGATGCAGACAAAAAGGGCCGCGCCATGCGCGGCCCTTTTTCGTCGGACCAATGCCGCCGTCAATCCTGCTTCCAGTGACGTTGCATCTGCAGGAAGGCGAACGACGCCGACCACGCCACCAGCACCAGGCCGATGAGCGCCTCGACGCCGGCGAGGATGCGGATCGCGCCCACCGGTACCCATGCATCGAAGCCCAGCGAAGTGAACGCAAGCGCCGACAGGAACAGCGCGCCATGCCATTGCACATGCGCATTCCCGGAGATCGAACCGGCATCGGGGAAGTGCAACAAGGTCCACCAGGCCACGCCGAAGATCCAGATCTCCGCCATGTGCAGCGCGAGCACGCCGAGGATGGCCAGCAGCATCTGCCTGCGCCCCGCGCTGTTGGCGCCGGCGCGGAACCTGCGCCCCATGCGGTACAGGCCCTCGTAGTGCATCAGCACGCACAACATCGCCGCCACCAGCGTGCCGAGGATGACCACGACGTAGCCCGGCAGGTCGCCCATCGGCGTCAACGCTTGCCGATCGGCACGTACTCGCGGTCTTCAGGGCCGGTGTAGTTCGCGCTGGGACGGATGATCTTGCCGTCGATGCGCTGCTCGATCACGTGTGCGCTCCAGCCGCTGGTGCGTGCGATCACGAACAGGGGGGTGAACATCGCGGTGGGCACGCCCATCATGTGGTAGCTGACCGCACTGAACCAGTCGAGGTTCGGGAACATCTTCTTGATGTCCCACATCACCGACTCCAGCCGCTCGGCGATGGCGTACATCTTCGTGTCGCCCTGCGCTTCCGACAGCTCCTTCGCGACCTGCTTGATCACCTTGTTGCGCGGATCGGACACCGTGTACACCGGGTGGCCGAAACCGATCACCACTTCCTTGCGCTCCACCCGCGCCTTGATGTCGGCCTCGGCTTCGTCCGGATTGTCGTAGCGCTTCTGGACTTCGAACGCGACCTCGTTGGCGCCGCCATGCTTGGGCCCGCGCAGCGCGCCGATCGCGCCGGTGATGCAGGAATGCATGTCGCTGCCGGTGCCGGCGATGACGCGCGCAGCGAACGTCGAAGCATTGAACTCGTGCTCGGCGTAGAGGATCAGGCTGGTGTGCATGGCCCGCACCCAGGATTCGCGCGGCGGTTCGCCGTGCAGCAGGTGCAGGAAGTGGCCGCCGATCGAGTCGTCGTCGGTCTCGACGTCGATGGCGCGGCCGTTATGGCTCCAGTGGTACCAGTACAGCAGCATCGAACCGAGCGAGGCCATCAGCTTGTCGGCGATGTCGCGCGCGCCCGGATGGTTGTGGTCGTCCTTCTCCGGCTGCACGCAACCCAGCACCGAGACGCCGGTGCGCATCACGTCCATCGGATGCGCCGACGGCGGCAGTTCCTCCAGCGCGGCCTTGACCGCGGCCGGGATGCCGCGCAGCGACTTCAGCTTGGCCTTGTAGCCGGCCAGTTCGGCCTTGTTCGGCAGCTTGCCGTGCACCAGCAGGTAGGCGATTTCCTCGAATTCGCTGGCAGTGGCGAAATCGAGGATGTCATAGCCGCGGTAGTGCAGGTCGTTGCCGCTGCGTCCCACGGTGCACAGCGCGGTGTTGCCGGCAGGGGTGCCGCTGAGGGCGACGGATTTCTTGGCCTTGGGCAAAACCTGTTGTGGGTCGGCGCTCATGTTCCATTCCTCATAGATTCAATCAGCAACGGTTTCACCATCGACGATGACCCCGGCGGATCATCAATCGACAAACTGCATGGATGCCGGCAGCGTCTGGCAAGACTGAACCGGGCTTGGGCTCACGAGACGATTCGGGTCGAAGGTCACGAGCCAATTTTCGCCAAGCGTGGATGAATAGCATATCCGGGCCTTCACGCGGAAACGCACCCAATCCGCAAGGAATGCGTCGACATCCGCGGAATTCTGGAAAGCGATCCAGTTGAGCTGCTCGCCAGGCGCAATCACCACCTTGTTCAACGTGCTCGTCACGATCCCGCCGCTGGCCTTGAACCCGAACAATTGCTCAAGCGCCTTCCAGTTCGGTATCGGCTTTCCATCGGCGAGCACCTGCACGCTCTGCACGATGGCCGGGCCCACGCCCTTGTTGATGGCTTCGAGTTGGTAGTGCCCGTCGGCGTTGCTTTTTCCCATCTGCAGGTACGGCCACACTTGCGCGCTCACCTGCTGGCGCTGGATGTAGGCGGTGTAGCCCGCGACAATCAGCGCGAGCAAACCGACCAGCGCCGCGATGACCGCGGCCAGCGCATCCCAGCGAATGCGGCGCTCGGCGGCAGCGGGAACCGCTTCACCAGGATTCGGCGGCGACTCGGGCATCGCAATCAATCCTTCTTGCCGCCAGCGAACAATTCGTCCAGCTTTTCTTCGTAGGCGTGGTAGCCCAGGAAATCGTACAACTCGTCGCGGGTCTGCAGGGTATCGATGGTGTTCCTCTGCGTGCCTTCGCGGCGCACGGTCTGGTAGAAACCGAGCGCGGCCTTGTTCATCGCGCGATAGGCACCACAGCAATACAGGGCGATGTCGACGTTCGCATCGCGCAGTTCGTCGGTGGTGAAGAACGGCGTCGAACCGAATTCGGTCAGGTTGGCGAGGATCGGCACGCGGACTGCGGCCTTGAACCTGCGGTAATCGTCCAGCGTCTTCATCGCCTCGGGGAAGATCATGTCCGCGCCGGCCTCGACGTAGGCCACCGCGCGTTCGATCGCGCTATCGATGCCTTCCACCGCGGCTGCGTCGGTGCGCGCCATGATCACGAAATCGCGATCCGTGCGCGCATCCACCGCGGCCTTCACCCGGTCGACCATCTCGTCCTTCGACACCACTTCCTTGCCGGGACGATGGCCGCAACGCTTCTGCCCGACCTGGTCCTCCATGTGCACCGCGGCCACGCCGATGCGCTCGAAGTTGCGGATGCTGCGGCCGATGTTGAACGCCCCGCCCCAGCCGGTGTCGATGTCGACCAGCAGCGGCATCTGCGTCGCGTCCACGACCCGGCGCGCGTCGGTGAGCACGTCTTCCATCGTGGAGATGCCGAGGTCCGGCACGCCCAGCGAGTTGGCGGCGACGCCGCCGCCCGACAGGTACAGCGCCCTGTAACCGGTGCGCTTCGCCATGAGGCCTGCATAGGCGGTGATCGCGCCCATCACCTGCAGCGGCGATTCTTCCTTCAGTGCGGCGCGGAAGCGTGTGCCTGCGGATGCATCGGTCATGGCGACTCCTTGCGAGTCCGCCATTTTACCCTGCCGGCACCATCGGACGGGAAACGCCGCATTGGCGATGCCTGCGGCGGCGATTCCGCGCTTCCAGAACGCCGTCGGCACGGCTCCTGCCCGGCGATCGGGAGGCACATGCGATATACGCGGCATTGTCGAGGCGCATCACGGCGTCTTGCCGCGCTTCGCCACGTACGCCGCGTTCGTCGCATCCATTTCGGCAGGTGTGGGAATGCCGGCCTGCCTGCAGTACGCGACGAAGCGTGGATCGTCGCTATACCGGGTAAGGTAGGGATCCTCCCATACCCATTTCGCGTCGGGATCGCCCGCGGCCAGCGCGCGTTGCAGCCAATCGAACATCGGGCCGGGTTCCTTGCGAAGCGCGTACATGACTGCCACGCCCGACGGATTGTCCGCGCCCTGCGCGGCGATGAACTTTCGCAATGCGGCATCGGCTGCGACGCGATCCGTGCCGATCTGAACAGCGAAAGCCAACGCATCATCGCGGAACTTGCCCGGCGGAATCGCCCGGGCCGCGCGCATCGCGGCTCCGGTATCGCCACGCGTGATCGCCAGCCATGCAAAATTGGCCTTGACGCCCGGCGCATCCGGCAGCAATTCGAGAACCTTGTCGAACGCGGCCTGCGCTTCATCGAGCCGTCCCGTCAATTGAAGCAGGCCGGCAAGCTGGGCATAAGCCGTCGCCGAAAGCGGATCGGACAACAGCGAGCGCCGGACCAGATCGATGGCCTCCGGGTAACGGCCGGCTTTCGACATCAGCCTGCTCAAGCCCGTCAATGCATTGGATAAATCCGGTTGCAGGGCCAGGGCGCGGCGAAACTCCGCTTCCGCCGCGGCAGGATCGACATCGATGTAGGTCGACAAATTGCCTGCGATGGCGTGCGCATAGGCCAGGTTCGGATTCAGCGCCAACGCGTGTTCCACGTCGGCACGGGCGGGACTTGCCGCCACGAGCTTCCTGGCGACGATCGGATCGTTCCAGGCAAGCGGAAACGCCCACGCGCCGCCGCGTTTGGCGTAGGCCAGTGCATAGTCCGGATCCAGCGCGATGGCGCGATCGAGCAGCGCGATGGCGCGGCGGTTGCTTTCATCGGTCAATTTCGCCATCTGGAAATTGGCTTCCAGCAAGGCGTCGTAGGCCTCGATATCGCCGCTGGGCGGACGATCGCTCTGCGCGGTCGGCGCATCGCCCAGCAACTTCGCCCTCAGCACGCCGGCCACTGCGGAAGTGATCTCGTCCTGCAGCTTGAACAGGTCCTTGTACGGTCGGTCGTAACGCTGCGACCACAACGCGCGTCCCGTCGGCGCATCCGCCAGTTCCACGCTGATCCGTACCATGTCGCCCGCGTGCTGCACGCTGCCGCCGAGCAGTCGTGCCACCCCGAGTTTCGCGCCGATGGTCTTGCTGTCGGTGTTGCCACCGCGGAACTGGAACGAGGAATTGCGCCCAATCACGGTCAGGCCAGGCACTTGCGACAACGCGATGATCAGCGATTCTGAAATGCCGTCGGAAAAGAATTGTTGCCTGTCGTCGCCGCTGGCGTTCACCAGCGGCAGCACGGCGATGGATTTGGAGTCTGCGGCCACGACCGCGACTTGTGCCGGCACCGCGGTTGGCTGTGCCGACGAAGACGCCGCGTCTGGCGCGCGCGCAAAACGCCACAGCATTCCGCCACCGACCGCCAACAGCACCGCCAAGATCAGCAGTTCGGTGCCGCTGACCTTCTGTGCCCCGCGTTCGCCGTGGTACCAGGCCAGCACCAGCGCGACTAGGAATCCGATCGCCAGCACGACGATCAACCCGCGCTCGACCGCCCCCGGCCAGGTGAATCGCTGTGCGACGATGTCCACGCCTTGCAGCAGCGCGAACGCGAACGCGACATACGCCAGCGCCCACTGCACCAGCTTGCGTTGCCTGAGGCGCACGAAGAGTTCAGCCATGCGCATTGGTGGCGTCGGCGTTCGCTGCCGCGGGTTTGAACTTCGCGTGTTCGCGCAGCAGCGCCTGGAAGCGCGGGTCGTCGCGGATCGGGTCGAACGCAGGGTCGATCCAAAGCATCACCGGCGAGAAATAGAGGCCGCCCTTGTCGCCGGGAAGTATTTCCCGCAACAGTGGAATCGCCAGATCGGGGCGGCGCATGTCGGCATACAAGGCCGCATTCGCAGCCGTGACGTTTGGATAATTGACCATGTCGCCACTGAGTCGCGCCAGTTCCTGCGAGTGCGAAAGCGCCCCGATGGCTTCACGATCTTCGCCGAGCCCGTGCAGGGCGCTTGCGATCTGGCTCCAGGCCGCACTCTGGTCGCGTTTGCTGCGCAAGCTGCCGAGTTGCGCGCGAATCTTCGGCAGGGCGCTCGCATACAGTTTGCGGGCACGTCCGGATTGGCCCGCCAGGCGCAGCAAGTCCGCCAGCTGCAGTTCCCTGTCGGCAGCCGTGCCGAATTGATCGGCATTGGCCGGGATGCTTTCGAGCAGGTCGATGGCCTCGTCGTAGCGTCGTTGCAGTTGCAGCAGATTCCCGCGAGCCGAGATCAAGCGAGGCTGATCACCCGCAAGCAGCGTGATCGCCCGGGACACGTCGCCCTTGGCCATGACCGCCCCCCTGGCCAGTGTCTCCATTGCCACCGTGTTGCCCGGATCGACCGAACGCGCGCGTTGCGACGCCACTTCGGCCTCGTCATAGCGATGGGCCATCTGCAGCGTTTCCCCGAGCGATTGCAAGGCGAAGGAACTGCGCGGATTGCGCGAAACCGCTTCCTGCATTGCCGCGATCGCATCGGATAACCGGCCTTGGCGGCGCAGCGCGAACGCCGATGCCAGCAGGATGTCCGGATCGTGTGGTCGCAGCTCGAGCGCAGCGGAAAAATGGCCCAGCGCGGCATTGAAGTCGTCCTTCCCCGTGTACTCTGCATAGCCCATCGCCACCTGCGCATCGGCGAGGTCCGGTTGCCGATCCAGCGCCTGCCGGGCGTGCTGCATGGCCTTGTTGGCCAGGTCCAGGTCATCGCGACCGCTGAACCAGTAAGCAAAGCTTTCCGCATACGAAAGCCGGGCCAGCACCAGCACGAATGCCGGGTCCGCATGCAGCGCCTGTTCGTAATAGGGAATCGCCTTGCGGTACCAGTCGCTGGTGAACTCGAGGTTCCCGCGATTCACCAGGAATTCGGCTTGCAGGAATGCGTCGTAGGCGGAACGGTTCGTGGTCGGCACCGCCGCCAGCCGGGAAGTTTCGGCCGGGGACAGCCTGGTCTTCAGCGCGTCGGCGATCTTCCCCGCCACCTCGCCTTCGACGCCGAAGATGTTGTCCAGGGTGCGCTGGTAGGTTTCGGCCCACAGGTGGTTGTCGGTGCGGGCATCGATCAGCTGCACGTTGATCAGCACCTGGTTGCCGGCCTTCTGCACGCTGCCTTCCAGGATGTGCGCGACCCCGAGCTCGGCCGCCACCTGGCGCAGGTTGTCCGGCCGGCTTTCATATTTCAACGTAGACGTGCGGGAGATGACCTTGAGCTGGCCGATGTCGGCCAGCTTGCCCAGGATCAGGTCCTGCATGCCGGCGACGAAGTATTCGTTTTCCTTGTCGCTGGAGAGGTTGGCGAACGGCAGCACCGCGATGGATTTGGCGGGAGCGACGGATGCCGTCGCAGGCACGTCCTGATCCGCCGCCACCGTCCGTTTCGATGGCGCCCCGGCAAAACGCCACATCAATCCGCCGCCGACCGCCAGCAACAACGCCAGCACCAGCAGTTCGGTACCACTGACCTTCTGTTCCCCACGCTCGCCGTGGTACCAGGCCAGCACCAGCGTGACGAAGAACCCGAGCACCAACGCCAGGGTCAGGCCGCGCTGCAGGCCTTCCGGCCAGCCGAATTGCTGGGCGACGATGTCGACACCCTGCAGCAGCGCAAAGGCGCCCGCGACGTAGGCGATCGACCATTGCACCAGCTTGCGCTGCTTCAGGCGTTCCCAGAAGTCGGCCATTCCCCCACCCGCGGCACCTAGCCGTCGCATCGCTTCCTATCTTGAACGCAAAAAAGGCCGGCGTGAGGCCGGCCCTTTCGAGACATGCGCTGCCTGTCGACTCGCTTACAGCAGGTGGGCGACGCCCGCGCGTTCCTCTTCCAGCTCGGCGAGGGTCTTGTCCATCGCTGTGCGGCTGAAATCGTCGACTGGAAGGCCTTCGACGCGGGTGTACTCGCCATTCGCGCAGGTCACCGGCACGCCGTACATCACCGTTTCCGGGATGCCGTAGCTGCCGTCGGACGGCACGCCCATGGTCACCCACTTGCCGTCGGTGCCAAGCGCCCAGTCGTGCATGTGGTCGATCGCCGCGTTCGCGGCCGATGCCGCCGACGACAGGCCGCGCGCCTCGATGATCGCCGCGCCGCGCTTGCCCACGGTCGGGATGAAGGTATTCGCGTTCCAGTCGGCGTCGTCGATCTTGTCCTTCAGCGATGCACCGTTGACGGTGGCGAAGCGGTAATCCGGGTACATCGTCGGCGAGTGGTTGCCCCACACCACCAGTTTCTCGATGTCGGCCACGGCCACGCCGGCCTTGTTCGCCAGCTGCGACAGGGCGCGGTTGTGGTCGAGGCGCAGCATTGCGGTGAAATTCTTCGACGGCAGCGAGGGCGCGGACTTCATCGCGATGTAGGCGTTGGTGTTGGCCGGGTTGCCGACCACCAGCACCTTGACGTTGCGCGAAGCCACATCGTTCAGCGCCTTGCCCTGCTCAGTGAAGATCTTCGCGTTCTCGAGAAGAAGATCCTTGCGCTCCATGCCCGGGCCGCGCGGACGCGCGCCGACCAGCAGCGCGTAATCGGCATCCTTGAACGCGACCTTGGGATCGTCGGTGCCGACCATGCCGGCCAGCAGCGGGAACGCGCAGTCTTCCAGCTCCATCATCACGCCCTTGAGCGCGGCCTGGGCCTTGTCCAGCGGCAGTTCCAGCATCTGCAGGATCACCGGCTGGTCCTTGCCCAGCATTTCGCCCGAGGCGATGCGGAACAGCAGGGCGTAACCGATCTGGCCGGCGGCGCCGGTGACTGCGACACGGACGGGGGCTTTCATTGTTCGATGGCTCCTGGGGTCTCTGTAGGGTGGGTTGGACGCGCAGCGTCGTAACCCACCGTGTTTGCGATGGCGGGTTACGCGGCGTTGCCGCTAACCCGCCCTACGAACCGCTCAATTCAACTCGGCGAAGAATTCGCGGAAACGTTCCAGCCCCGGCGCGAGTTGCGGCGTCGGGCAGGTGTAGCTGATGCGCAAGCCGCGCGGCTCGCCGAACGCCGAACCCGGCACGCAGGCCACGCCCTTGCTCTCGAGCAGCGCGTTGCACAGGTCGACGTCGTTCGCGATCTTCTTGCCCTCGTGGGACTTGCCGAAGTACGCGCTGACGTCCGGGAACACGTAGAACGCGCCCTGCGGCTTGGGGCAGACGATGCCGGGAATGGAATCCATCACCGCCATCACCTGGTCGCGCTTGGCCTGGAACTCCGCGCACTTCTGCGTCGGCACGTCCTGCGGGCCGGACAACGCAGCGACGGCCGCGGCGGTGACGATCTCGGGGATATTGGTGATGTGGTTGGAATTGAGCGTGGTGACCGCGGCCGCCACCGATTCCGGCCCGGCCATGAAGCCCACGCGCCATCCCGGCATGCCGTAGGTCTTGCTGAGCGAATCGATGAAGATCACGCGGTCGCGCAGTTCCGGCCGGCTATGCACGAAATTGCGGTAGCCGATGCCGTCGAACACCATGCGGTTGTAGATGTCGTCGGTGATCACCCAGGTGTCCGGGTACTTCGCGACCACGTCGGCCAGCGCGTCGATCTCGGCGGCGGTGTAGACCATGCCGGTCGGGTTGTTCGGGTTGTTGAACAGGAACACCTTCGGCTTCTTCGCCAGCGCCGCGTCGAGCTGGGCCGGGGTGAGCTTGTAGTGCTGTTCCGGCGGGCACGGCAGCAGGTCGATCTTCGCGCCGACGATGTCGGCGATATCGAGGTAACTGGTCCAGTACGGCACCGCGAAGGCGATGGTGTCGCCCTCGTCCAGCAAGGCCTCGGCCAGGTTGTAGATCACGTGCTTGGCGCCGATGCCGGTGGCGCAGTTCACGCGGCCGTAGCCGGTCAGGCCGACCTGCGCCATGTGCTCGATGAACGCGTCCAGCAGCGCGTCGCTGCCGCGGTTGCTGCCGTACTGGCCGCTGTCCTTCGACAAGGCCTCGTGCACCGCGGCATAGACATGCTCGCCGGGCAGGAAATTCGGTACGCCGATGGAGAAGCTGATGATGTCGCGGCCTTCGGCCTTGAGGCGCTTGGCCTTCTCGGCGACCGCCATGATGGCGCTGGGCTTGGCGCGACCGATTCGCGCAGCGAACTGGGGCATCGCGGAACCTCGGACGGAGCCGCTGGAATGCGGCGTGGACGGGGGGGAAAGCCGCGGAATTTTAGCACCCGGCACCGTCGCGGCGCCGGGTGCGCGACCTGCGGGAGATCAAGCGCTCAGGTGCTTGTTCCACTCCGCGACGCGGTCGGCCTTCGCGGCCAGCGCGGCATCGGCATCGCCTTCGATCTTCACCGACTTGATCGCGTCGCCCTGGCGCACCGCATCGACCACGTCGAGGCCTTCGACCACCTTGCCGAACACGGTGTGCTTGCCATCCAGCCACGGCGTGGCGACGTGGGTGATGAAGAACTGGCTGCCATTGGTATTCGGGCCCGCGTTCGCCATCGACAGCACGCCGCGCTCATGGCGCACGCCGTTGTTGGTCTCGTCCTCGAAGCGGTAGCCCGGACCACCGGTTCCGGTGCCCTGTGGGCAGCCGCCCTGGACCATGAAATCGGCGATGACGCGGTGGAAGTTCAGGCCGTCGTAGAAACCGCGCTTGGCCAGGTTGACGAAGTTGGCGACGGTCAGCGGCGCCTTGTCCGGGTACAGCTCGAGCTTGATCGGGCCGCGGTCGGTGTCGAAAAGGGCGTAAAGGGCCATGCGGGTGCCTGTTCGTTGGGAAGGATGGGGAAATGGGGACAAAGCCGCCGAAGGGCAAGTTTTGTCGCACCGCAACACGCTATAATACGCGCCTCCCCGTTGCCCTTCGCGCCGGCTGTCCCCAGCTTCGCGGCGCCATTGCCCATGTCCGAATCCAATTCCGTCGAACGCCTCCGCAACATCGCCATCGTCGCCCACGTCGACCATGGCAAGACCACCCTCGTCGACTGCCTGCTCAAGCAATCCGGCACGCTCAACGAACGCACCGTGCTGGCCGAGCGGGTGATGGACAGCAACGACCAGGAAAAGGAACGCGGCATCACCATCCTGGCCAAGAACACCGCCATCACCTGGCAGGGCAACCGCATCAACATCGTCGACACCCCCGGCCACGCCGACTTCGGCGGCGAGGTCGAGCGCGTGCTGTCGATGGTGGACTCGGTGCTGATCCTGGTCGACGCGATGGACGGGCCGATGCCGCAGACCCGCTTCGTGACCCAGAAGGCGTTCGCGATGGGTTTCCGCCCGATCGTGGTGGTCAACAAGATCGACCGCCCCGGCGCGCGCCCGGACTGGGTGATCGACCAGGTGTTCGACCTGTTCGACAAGCTCGGCGCGACCAACGAGCAACTCGACTTCCCGATCGTGTACGCCTCGGCGCTGCACGGTTTCGCCAGCCTCGACGACAGCGTGCGCGAAGGCGACATGACCCCGCTGTACGAAGCGATCATGCAGCACGTGCCGGCGCCGCCGGTGGCCAGCGACGGCCCGTTCCAGATGCGCATCAGCCAGTTGGACTACAACAACTTCGTCGGCGTCATCGGTATCGGTCGCATCCAGCGCGGTACGCTGAAGAAGAACATGCCGGTGACGGTGATCGACCGCGAAGGCAAGAAGCGCCAGGGCAAGGTGCTACAGGTGCTCGGCTTCATGGGCCTTGAACGCATCGAGCAGGACAGCGCCGAGGCCGGCGACATCGTCGCGATCTCCGGCATCGCCGACTTGACCATTTCCGACACCATCTGCGCGATCGACACGCCCGAAGCGCTGCCGGCGCTGACCGTGGACGAGCCGACCATCTCGATGACCTTCCAGGTCAACAACTCGCCGTTCGCCGGCAACAAGGACCTGAGCGGCGGCAAGTTCCTGACCAGCCGCCAGATCAAGGATCGCCTCGAACGCGAGACCGTGCACAACGTCGCGCTCAAGGTCGAACAGCTGGAAGACGCCGACAAGTTCCTGGTGTCCGGCCGCGGCGAACTGCACCTGTCGGTGCTGATCGAGAACATGCGTCGCGAGGGCTTCGAACTCGCGGTGTCGCGCCCGGAAGTGATCATCAAGGAAATCGACGGCCAACTGATGGAGCCGATCGAGCAGCTCGTCGTCGACGTGGAGGAAGTCCACCAGGGCGGCGTGATGGAAAAGCTCGGCATCCGCAAGGGCCAGCTCAAGAACATGGAATCGGACGGCAAGGGACGCGTGCGCCTGGACTATGAAATCCCGGCGCGCGGCCTGATCGGTTTCCAGAACGAGTTCAAGACCCTGACCCAGGGCTCGGGCCTGCTGTTCCATGTGTTCGACCATTACGGCCCGAAGGAAACCGGGCAGATCGCCAAGCGCCTCAACGGCGTGATGATCGCCAATGCCGCGGGCGCGACGCCGGCCTATTCGCTCGGCCCGCTGCAGGAACGCGGCAAGCTGTTCGCCGCCGAAGGCGACCAGGTGTACGAAGGCCAGTTGGTCGGCATCCACTCGAAGGACAACGACCTGACGGTGAATGCGATCAAGACCAAGCCACTGACCAACATGCGCGCCTCGGGCAAGGACGACGCGATCCAGCTGACGCCCGCGACCAAGTTCTCGCTGGAACAGGCGCTGGACTTCATCGACGACGACGAGCTGGTCGAGATCACGCCGAAGGAAATCCGCCTGCGCAAGAAGTTCCTCACCGAAAGCGACCGCAAGCGCGCCAGCCGCGCGGCCTGAGATCGACGCCGTGGCCGGTAACGAGTAGCCTGCGCCGGATGCGCGACCAGCCCGCCACGCCGCAGGACGAAACACACGGGCACTACAACCCGGATCCGCATGCGCATCCGGGCCTGCATGTCATCGCGATCTTCGAGGCAGGCAAAGGCCTGCTCGCATGGATGGCCGCGAGCGGTCTTGCCCTGATCGGCCCGAAGCCGCTGCAGCACTGGGTGCACCTGCTGATCGCGCGCTTCCAGCTCGATCCAGACCATGGCGCGATGGCGTGGCTGGCGCAGGCCATACGCCCCGGCACCGTGCATCTCGCCGCGGCGTTCGCCGCGATCTATGGCGCGCTGCACATCGCCGAGGGCTGGGGCCTGTGGCGAGCCAAGGCCTGGGCCTCATGGCTGGGCTGCGTCACCGCCGCGCTGTACCTGCCCTTCGACATCTGGGCGTTCGCGCGCCATCGCCACTGGATGGAAGCGGTGGTGGTCGTGGTGAACTTGCTTGTCGTATGGGTTCTCGCCCGCGACCTGCTCAAGCGCAGGGAGTAGCCGCACTCACGAATGGGCGACGATCCCGCGCTTGCGCACCACCAGCATCGCCAGCTCCAGCGCCTGCTCGTAGTTGAGCCGCGGATCGACGGTCGAACGATAGGCACGTTCGAGGTCCGCGTCGGTCAGGTCGCGCGCACCACCGGTGCATTCGGTCACGTCCTCGCCGGTCAACTCGAGGTGCACGCCGCCGAGGCGCGTGCCTGCGGTCGCATGCAGGTCGAACGCGGTTTCGAGTTCGGCGCGGATATTGCCGAAACGGCGCGTCTTGTAGCCGTTGGCGCTGGTTTCGGTATTGCCGTGCATCGGGTCGCAGATCCAGAGCACGCGGCGACCGTCGCGCCTGATCGCTTCCAGCAACACCGGCAATCTTGTCGCGATGTTCGCTGCGCCCATGCGGTGCACCAGGGTCAGCCGCCCGGGTTCGTCGTCCGGATTCAGCACATCAACCAGGCGCAGCAGTTGCTCCGGCGCGACCGAGGGGCCGACCTTCAGCGCGATGGGGTTGCGGATCCCGCGGAAATACTCGACATGCGCGCCATCGATCGCGGCGGTGCGCATGCCGATCCACGGGAAATGCGTGGCGAGGTTGAACCAGCCCCACTGTCGCGGCACCTGCCGGGTCTGCGCTTCCTCATAGGGCAGCAGCAACGCCTCGTGCGAGGTGTAGAAATCGACCCGGTTGAGGTTGTGCACGCGGTCGCCGGAAATGGTCTCCATGAAGCGCACCGCGTCGCCGATGCCGGCGACGATGCGGTGGTACTCGTCGGCGAGCGGCGAATGCTGGACCCAGCCGAGATCCCAGTACTCCGGATGGTGCAGGTCGGCGAAACCGCCGTCGATCAGCGCACGCACGAAATTCATCGTCATCGCCGAGCGCGCATGCGCCTTCACCATCAGCCGCGGATCCGGCATGCGCGACTGCGCGTCGAACTCGGGGCCGTTGACGATGTCGCCGCGATAGCACGGCAGCGTCTCGCCGCCGCGAGTTTCCACGTCCGACGAACGCGGCTTCGCGTACTGCCCGGCGAAACGCCCGACCCGCACCACCGGTAGGCGCAGCCCGTGCACCAGCACCAGGCTCATCTGCAGCAGCACCTTCAGCCGGTTGCTGATCACGTCCGGCGTGCATTCGGCGAAGCGTTCGGCGCAATCACCGCCCTGCAGCAGGAACCGCTTCCCATCCTGCGCTTCCGCGACCTGGCGCTTCAGTTCGAGGATTTCCCACGAGGTCACCAACGGCGGCAACGCGCGCAGTTCGCGCTGCACGCCGGCCAGCGCGTCGGCATCCGGATACTGCGGCTGCTGGAGCGCCGGCCGCGCACGCCAGCTGTCCGGCGCCCAGCCTTGCGGCAGGTTCACGGGATGCAGGTTGTGCTCGGGCAGGCTCATCGACTGGCTCATGTTGCGATGCAGCGCATCATCCGCGCCCGCGATGTGAACCGCAACTTTCGATGCAGAACGGTTCAGCGGCGACGGAAGCCGGCCAGCAACGCCCAGGCCGCCAGCACGATGAACCACAACAGGCACCACATCGGCATGCTCAGGCCGAGGAATTGCCAGTTGATGTTGCTGCAATCACCATCGGCCATCAGCACCTTGCGCGCAACGCCGAGCCAGGACTGCCGTTCCAGCATGAAGTTCAGCCCGGGGCCGCAGCTCGGCATGTCCGGCGGGAACATCTGCACCCAGGAATGGCGACCGGCATAGCCCATGCCGACGACGGCGGGCACCAGCGCGAGCAACGACCAGGCCTTGCGCGCGCGCGGCGATCGCGGCGCGACCAGTCCGCCGACGAGGAACACCAGTCCGAGCCCGGCGAACGCGATCCGCTGGAAGATGCAGAACGGGCACGGCAGGATCTGCAGCTGGAACTGCACGTGGAACGCGTATCCGAGCAATGCGGCGCAGCAGGCGAAGCCGAGGAGGAACTGCTTGCGGAAACTCCAGCGGAATGGATTCACGTGCGCGCTCGCAGGGGGATTGCACGGATTATGGCGCGACGGGTGCACAACGAAAAACCCCGGCACATGGCCGGGGCTTCGTTGATCGGAATCTGGCAGGACTCAGTCGGCGTCGACGGCCGAGGCGGCGTCGGGGCGATCGACCAGCTCGACATAGGCCATCGGCGCGTTGTCGCCGGCGCGAAAGCCGCACTTGAGGATGCGCAGGTAGCCGCCCGGGCGGGTGGCGTAGCGCGGGCCGAGCTCGATGAAGAGCTTGCCGACAGCCTGCTTGTCGCGCAAGCGCGAGAACGCGAGCCGGCGATTGGCGACGCCGTCGACCTTGCCGAGGGTGATCAGCGGCTCGGCGACGCGGCGCAGTTCCTTGGCCTTCGGCAGCGTGGTGCGGATGAGCTCGTGCTTGATCAGCGACGCGGCCATGTTCGAGAACATCGCATCGCGGTGCGAACTGGTGCGGCTGAACTTGCGTCCGGATTTCTGGTGGCGCATGGCAATGGTTCCTGTGAATGTCGGATCTGTTGGACTTCGCTGTCGCCGTCGTGGCGCTGGTGCTTCGGGCTACGCTGGCCCTGGCCGATCTTCCGTGACCGGCGTGCCGCGGACCTTGGGTCCGTCGGCTGGAACGATGTCTTGAAGCGTTGTAGATCTACTGCCTGGAGCCGCGGCTGCGCCGCGTTTGCACCCCTGCCCTCGCGCACAGCGCTCGGGCATTGCTCCCACGCCACGCGGCAATGCCGCGTGGGCGGCGCGGGCTCACCCCATCATCCCGTGCGAGGCGATGCCGGTCGGCGGCCAGTTCTCGAGCTTCATGCCGAGCGAAAGGCCGCGCGAGGCGAGCACTTCCTTGATCTCGGTGAGCGACTTCTTGCCGAGGTTCGGCGTCTTCAGCAGCTCGACTTCGGTCTTCTGGATCAGGTCACCGATGTAATAGATGCTCTCGGCCTTGAGGCAGTTGGCTGAACGCACGGTGAGTTCGAGGTCGTCGATCGGGCGCAGCAGCATCGGGTCGACGCCGGACGCCACCGGCTTCGCCGCGCCGCGCTCGCGATGGGTGAAGTCGCCGAACACGCTGAGCTGCTCGCTGAGGATGTCGGCGGCGGTGCGCACGGCTTCCTCGGCGTCGATGGTGCCGTTGGTCTCGATGTCGAGGACCAGCTTGTCGAGGTCGGTGCGCTGCTCGACGCGCGCAGCCTCGACTTCGTATGCCACGCGGCGCACCGGCGAGAACGAGGCGTCCAGCATCAGCCGGCCGATCGCGCGGGTTTCCTCGTCGGGGCGGCGACGGGCGGCGGCCGGCTGGTAGCCGAAGCCGCGCTCGATCTTGAGCCGCATGTCGAGGGTTGCATCCTTGGTCAGGTGCGCGATCACGTGGTCGGGGTTCAGGATCTCGACGTTGTGGTCGGTCTTGATGTCGCCGGCGGTGACGATGCCCGGCCCCTGCTTGTTCAGGCTCAGGGTGGAACTGTCGCCGGTACCCATGCGGATGGCGACGTCCTTGAGGTTCAGCAGCACTTCCAGCACGTCTTCCTGCAGGCCCTCGATGGTGCTGTATTCGTGCAGCACGCCGTCGATGTCGACCTCGGTGATGGCGTAGCCGGGGATCGACGACAACAGCACGCGGCGCAGCGCGTTGCCGAGGGTGTGGCCGTAGCCACGTTCCAGCGGCTCGATCACGACCTTGGCGCGGTTGCCGGCGATGCGTTCGATCTGGGGGGCCTTGGGACGCAGGACCTGGTTGGCGGTAACCGTCATGTATGGCTTCTCCTGCAAGCCCCCGCGGAGGTGCGGGGGCGCGCAACGCTAGTGGATTACTTCGAGTACAGCTCGACGATCAGCGCTTCGTTGATGTCGCTGGGCAGGTCGGCGCGGTCCGGCACGGCCTTGAACACGCCGGCGAACTTGCCCGCGTCGACTTCGATCCAGCCAGGCGACAGGTCCATCTGCTTGGCGACCGCCAGCGATTCCTGCACGCGGAGCTGCTTCTGCGCCTTTTCCGACAGGGCGATCGCGTCGCCGGCCTTGACCGCGTACGACGGCAGGTTGACCGGCTTGCCGTTCACGGTGACGCCGCGGTGCGAGACCAGCTGGCGCGCGGCCGGGCGGGTGACCGCGAAGCCCATGCGGTAGACGACGTTGTCGAGGCGGGTCTCCAGCATCTGCAGGAGGTTCTCGCCGGTGTTGCCCTTCCGGTTCGACGCCTTCTTGTAGTAGTTGCGGAACTGGCGTTCCAGCAAGCCGTAGATGCGCTTGACCTTCTGCTTCTCGCGCAGCTGGGTGGCGTAGTCGGACAGCTTGCCCTTGCGCGCGGTGGCGCCGTGCTGGCCGGGCTTCTGCTCCAGCTTGCACTTGGAGTCCAGCGCACGCGCCGGGCTCTTGAGGGAAAGGTCGGCGCCTTCGCGGCGCGCGAGCTTGCAGGTGGGACCGAGATAACGAGCCATGTTCTCCTGCTCCTCAGACGCGACGCTTCTTCGGCGGACGGCACCCGTTGTGCGGGATCGGCGTCACGTCGATGATGTTGGTGATCTTGTAGCCGGCGTTGTTGAGCGAACGCACGGCCGATTCGCGGCCCGGACCCGGGCCCTTGATGCGCACTTCCAGCGACTTCACGCCGTAGTCGAGCGCGGCCTTGCCGGCCTTCTCGGCGGCGACCTGCGCGGCGAACGGGGTCGACTTGCGCGAACCGCGGAAGCCCGCGCCGCCCGAGGTCGCCCACGACAGCGCGTTGCCCTGGCGATCGGTGATCGTGATGATGGTGTTGTTGAAGGACGCGTGGACGTGCGCGATGCCGTCCGTGATGACGCGCTTGATCTTCTTCTTGGTCTTGTTGGCGGCTGCCGGCTTGGCCATGGTCTGGGTTCCTTACTTCTTGATGGCCTTGCGCGGGCCCTTGCGGGTCCGGGCATTGGTCCGGGTGCGCTGGCCGCGCAGCGGCAGGCCGCGGCGATGGCGCAGGCCGCGATAGCAGGCCAGGTCCATCAGACGCTTGATCGCCACGCCGACTTCGCGACGCAGGTCGCCTTCGACCACGTACTTGCCGACCTCGGCGCGCAGCGCCTCGACTTGCGGCTCCGACAGGTCGCGGATCTTGGTGCTCGACGGCACGCCCGCCGCTTCGCAGACCTTCTGCGAACGGGTGCGGCCGATGCCGTAAATGCTTTGCAGGCCGACCCAGACATGCTTCTGGGCAGGCAGGTTGACGCCCGCAATACGCGCCATAAGGCGATCTCCGATACGAAAGGCACCGGATTTGGCAGTCCGGCGCGGTGAACATGAAATTATAGCCGGATTCCGGAAGCTCAGGAAGCCCCGCGCCAGCAGGCGCGAAACCCGGCATGGGGAGTGTGCCCATGCTCCGGCGACGGCTTCGAACTGGCAGTGCCGGACTGTTTCCCGGCCTGCCCGCGCGCTACTCCGGCACGCGGATCGGTTCGTTGCCACCCGCGCCCGGAATCGCTGCGCGAGTCGCCCATCTTGCCGTCCGGGGCGTGGTGCCCGGCCCGGCGGTTGTTCCTTTCCGGCCCGGCGGATGCCTGGCCGTTCCGACGGGGTCAGCGCGTGCGCGCCCCGCCCTTGAGGTTGGCCTTCTTCAGCAGGCTTTCGTACTGGTGCGACATCAGGTGGGCCTGGATCTGGGCGATGAAGTCCATCACCACGACCACCACGATCAGCAGCGATGTGCCGCCGAAATAGAAGGATGTTCCGAGCTTGGTGCGCATGATCTCCGGCAACAGGCAGACCAGCACCAGGTAGATCGATCCGGCCGCGGTCAGGCGGGTCAGCACGCCATCGATGTAGTCGGCGGTGGCTTTGCCCGGGCGGATGCCGGGGATCAATGCGCCCGACTTCTTCAGGTTGTCGGCGGTTTCCTGCGAGTTGAACACCAGCGCGGTGTAGAAGAACGCGAAACCGATGATCAGGCCGGCGTAGAGGATCATGTGCAGCGGCTCGCCCGGCGACAGCGCCTGGCTGATCTTCTGTAGCCATGTTCCCAGCGGCGAACCTTGGCTGCCTTGCCCGAACCACTGCGAGGCGGTCGCCGGGAACATGACGATCGACGACGCGAAGATCGGCGGGATCACGCCGGACATGTTGAGCTTGAGCGGGAGGAACGATGTCTGGTTCATGTACGCGCTGCGCCCGCCCTGGCGGCGCGCGTAGTTCACGGTGATGCGACGCTGGCCGCTCTCCATGAACACCACGAAATAGGTGAATACCAGCACGATTGCAGCAATGGTGATCACCGCCAGCGGACTCATGTCACCGTTGCGCGCCTGCTCCAGCGTGCCCAGCGTCGCGCCCGGGAGACCGGCGACGATGCCGGCGAAGATGATCATCGACACGCCGTTGCCGACGCCGCGCTCGGTCACCTGCTCGCCCAGCCACATCAGGAACATGGTGCCGGCGGTCAACGCGACCACCGCGGTCAGGACGAAGCCCATGCCCGGCGCGTAGACCACGGGAATGCCGTTCTGCGCGCCCGAGTGCTGCAGGGCCGTGGCGATGCCGGCGGACTGGAACACCGCCAGCGGAATCGCGCCGATGCGCGACCACTGGGTGATCTTGCGGCGACCCGATTCGCCTTCCTTCTGGATCGCTTTCAGGCTGGGCAGGATCTGCACCAGCAACTGGATGATGATCGAGGCGGAAATGTAGGGAACGACGTTCAGCGCGAACAGGCTGAAGCGCTGCAGTGCACCGCCCGAGAACATGTTGAACATGTCCACGATGGTGCCCTTCTGCGCTTCCATCAGGTGCAGCATCGCCTCCGGGTTCACGCCCGGCACGGGGATGTAGCAACCGATGCGATAGACGACCATGGCGCCGACCAGGAACAGCAGCCGCTGGCGGAGTTCGGTGAACTTGCCGACCCCGCCGAGTGAACCCATTGCCTGAGCGCTTCGCGCCATGCGTCGCTTACTCCCCGACCTGGCCGCCGGCGGCCTCGATCGCGGCGCGCGCACCGGCCGTGGCCAGCACGCCCTTCAGCACGAACTTCTTGCTGATCTCGCCCTTCTTCACCACCTTGGCCTGCTTCGCGGTGCTGGGCACCAGCTTGGCGGCGCGCAGCGCGGCGAAATCCACGGTGCCGGCATCCAGCTTGTCCAACTGGTACAGCAGCACTTCGGCGGTGTCGTTGGCCATCTTCGAACGGAAGCCGATCTTCGGCAGGCGGCGCTGCATGGGCATCTGGCCGCCTTCGAAGCCGGCCTTGATCTTGCCCTTGCCCGAACGCGCGAACGAACCCTTGTGGCCGCGGCCTGCAGTCTTGCCGAGGCCGGAACCGATGCCGCGACCGACGCGCTTGCGTTCCTGGCGGGCGCCGTCGGCGGGCTTCAGAGAATTGAGTTTCATGATGCTTATTCCTCGACCTGGACCAGGTAGTGGACCTTGTTGATCAGGCCACGGACCTGCGGGCTGTCCTTGAGTTCGCGCACGTCGTTGAGCTTGTTGAGGCCCAGCGCGCGCACCGACAGGCGGTGCTTGGCCTGCGAGCCACGCAGGCCCTTGACCAGGCGAACCTTCACGGTTCCGCCGTTGTTCCCGGACTTAGGCGACATGCAACACCTCCTCGACCTTCTTGCCGCGCTTGGCCGCGATCTTGGCCGGCGAGTGCATGGACTCGAGGCCCTTGACCGTGGCGCGCACGAGGTTGATCGGATTGCGCGAACCGACGGCCTTGGCCAGCACGTTCTTGACGCCGACCGCTTCGAGCACGGCGCGCATCGCACCACCGGCGATCACGCCGGTACCTTCGGAAGCGGGCTGCATGAACACGCGCGCCGCGCCGTGGCCGGCCTTCACCTGGTGGAACAGGGTGCCGTTGTTCAGGTCGACGCTGACCATGTTCTTGCGCGCGTATTCCATCGACTTCTGGATCGCGACCGGCACTTCGCGCGCCTTGCCGTAACCGAAGCCGACCTTGCCGTTGCCGTCGCCGACAACGGTCAGCGCGGTGAAGGTGAACTGGCGACCGCCCTTGACGGTCTTGCTGACGCGGTTGACCGCGACCAGCTTCTCGACCATGCCATCGTCGATCTCTTCGCGGTCGCGATTACGGTCGCGGCCGCGGGATTCGCGTTGTTCTGCCATTGCGTTGTCTCGTTTCGTTGAAGGGATTCGCGGCTTCGCCGCTTATGGTTGTGGTGTGGTTCGGGTGTTCCGCAATGGCCGCAACCGGCCACGGCGTCCGATGCACCTCGCATCGGCGAGCAACAACGTGCCGAATGCATGGGGCCGAAGCTCCATGCGTTCAAGCATCAGAACTGCAGGCCGCCTTCGCGCGCGGCTTCGGCCA
>Ga0209023_10000786_pt1 | contig 45278 bp, 38 predicted proteins | sample LakOneMetagenome_FD_187468 | JGI IMG/M metagenome (GOLD analysis project Ga0209023, IMG submission 187468) | Freshwater and sediment microbial communities from Lake Erie, Canada (SPAdes) (version 2) | ecosystem: Environmental > Aquatic > Freshwater > Lentic | place: Lake Erie, Canada...
CGGGCGAAGCCTGCCCGGCCTACCTCGGCCCGGTCCTGCGCACGCACTGGGGCGTGGAGGACCCGAGCCATGTCGTCGGCAGCGAGGAGGACATCGCTGCCGCCTTCGAGCAGGCCTACGCCATCCTGCGCGCGCGCATCGAGGCCTTCCTGGCCCTGCCGCTGGACGAACTGGCGCAGGACCGCGTCAGGTTCAGGGCCGCGCTCGACCGCATCGGCAGCGTCGCGGCATGACCCGCACGTTTGAGGGCCTGCCGTGCTGATTGCCTCCTTCATCTTCCTGGTCACGCTCATCCTCGTCATCTGGCAGCCGCGCGGCCTGGGCATCGGCTGGAGCGCCAGCGCCGGCGCCCTGGCCGCCCTGCTCAGCGGCGTCGTCCAGGTGGCGGACATTCCCGTGGTCTGGCACATCGTCTGGAACGCGACCGGCGCCTTTGTCGCCGTGATCGTCATCAGCCTGCTGCTCGACAAGGCCGGCTTCTTCGAGTGGGCCGCGCTGCACGTGGCGCGCTGGGGCGGCGGCAATGGCCGGCGCCTGTTCACGATGCTGGTGCTGCTCGGCGCCGCGGTCGCCGCGCTGTTCGCCAACGACGGCGCGGCACTGATCCTCACGCCCATCGTCATTGCCATGCTGGCCGCGCTGCGCTTCACGCCGCGGGCGACGCTGGCCTTCGTGATGGCCGCCGGCTTCATCGCCGACACCGCCAGCCTGCCGCTGGTCGTGTCGAACCTGGTGAACATCGTCTCGGCCGACTACTTCGGCATCGGTTTCGCGCGCTACGCCGCGGTAATGGCGCCGGTGAACCTGGTGTCGGTGGCCGCGACCCTGGCGGCGCTGCTCTGGTTCTTCGGCAAGGACATCCCGGCCGACTACGACCTGGCCCAGCTGAAACGCCCTGACCAGGCCATCCACGACCGCGCCACCTTCGTCGCCGGCTGGTGGGTGCTGGCGCTGCTGCTGATCGGCTTTTTCTGGCTCGACGCCGCCGGTGTCCCGATCAGCGCCGTGGCGGCGGCCGGCGCCGTGGTCCTGCTGGCGGTGGCGGCGCGCGGCCGCCAAATCTCGACCCGGGCAGTGCTGCGCGGCGCGCCCTGGCAGGTGGTGGCGTTCTCGCTGGGCATGTACCTGGTGGTGTATGGCCTGCGCAACGCCGGGCTGACCACCGGGCTCACCGCCCTGCTCGATCGCTGCGCCGAGCATGGCGTGTGGGGCGCGGCGCTCGGCACCGGCTTGATTGTCGCCGTGCTCTCGTCGATCATGAACAATATGCCGACCGTGCTGGTGGGTGCGCTGGCGATCGACGCCACCTCGGCCCAGGGCGTGGTGCGCGAAGCCATGGTCTACGCCAACGTCATCGGCGCCGACCTGGGCCCGAAGCTGACCCCGATCGGCAGCCTGGCCACCCTGCTCTGGCTGCACGTACTGGCCAGCAAGGATATCCGCATCTCCTGGGGGTATTACTTCCGCGTCGGTATCGTGCTGACGCTGCCGATTCTCTTCCTGACCCTGGCCGCGCTGGCGCTGCGCCTGGGCTGAACGAAAGGAACACATGGACAAGCTTGCCGACCTCCCGAACATCCGGCCCGAACTGCTGGACCTGCCGCCCCCGGACAAGCTGGTGGCCGCCGCCGGCATGGACCACCCGCCGCGCATCCTGCTGCTGTACGGCTCGCTGCGCGAACGCTCGTTCAGCCGCTTCCTGACCGACGAGGCGGCGCGCATCCTGGCGCACTTCGGGGCCGAGGTAAGGATCTTCGACCCGATGGAATTGCCGATGGCCGGCAGCGTGCCGGAAACGCACCCGAAAGTCGTCGAACTGCGCGAACTGTGCCTGTGGTCGGAAGGCCAGGTCTGGTGCAGCCCGGAACGGCATGGCGCGGTGACGGCAGTGATGAAGAACCAGATCGACTGGATTCCGCTCGAGATGGGCGCGGTCCGCCCGAGCCAGGGACGCACGCTGGCCGTGATGCAGGTCTGCGGCGGCTCGCAGTCGTTCAACGTGGTAAACACGCTGCGCCTGCTGGGGCGCTGGATGCGCATGTTCACGATTCCGAACCAGTCCTCGGTGCCGATGGCCTACAAGGAGTTCGACGAGGCCGGGCGCATGCGGCCCTCGGCCTATTACGACCGCGTGGTGGACGTGATGGAAGAGCTGTTCAAGATGACGCTGCTGCTGCGCGGCCGCGCGGACTACCTGACGGACCGCTACAGCGAGCGCAACGAACGGGCGCAGAAGGCGATCGACCGGCAGATCGGCAAGCTGTAACGCGGCGCCCTCAGCGGCCGGCCTCCAGGATCTGGCCCGACAGCCCGGTCGGGTTCACTACTGCGCATGGATTGCGCCCAAGTGCGGCATCGGTCCTGTTATTCGCCCTGGAAGCGATGGAACGACGCCGTACGCAGGAATGCCGGCACCGCCCACTGCTCGATCGGCCGGCTGAACAGGAAGCCCTGGTATTCGTCGCAGTCCATCTCGCGCAGCACCGCCAACTGGGCAGGGGTCTCCACGCCCTCGGCTACGACCTTCAGCTTCAGGCCCCGCGCCAGGTTGACGATCGAGCGGGCGATCGCCGCGCTGTCCTCGTCGCGTCCCAGGTCGCGTACGAATGCCCGGTCGACCTTCAGGCGCGCGACCGGAAAACGTTTCAGGTAGGCCAGGCTGGAGTAGCCGGTGCCGAAATCATCGATCGACAATTCGACGCCGAGCGCACGGATGGCATGCATCAGGTGGTCGACTTCTTCTTCGCGGCTCATCAGCGCCGTTTCCGTGATCTCGAGCTCCAGGCAGCCGGGCGGGACCCCGTATTCGTCCAGGCAGCGGCGAATCGTCGGCAACAGCGATTTCTGGTAGAACTGCTGCGGCGACAGGTTGACCGCCACCTTGACCGGCTGGCCCAGTTCGCGTGACCACTCGCCGACCAGGCGGCAGGCGTGCTCGAGGACCCAGGCGCCGATCGGGAGGATCAGGCCGGTGCGCTCGGCGATCGGAATGAACTGGACCGGCGACACCTCGCCGAGCACCGGACTGGCCCACCGCAGCAGGGCCTCGAACCCCACCACTTGCGCGCCCAGCACGGTCGCCTTGGGCTGGAAGGCCAGGCGCAGCTCGCCGCGCTCTAGTGCGCGGCGCAATTGTGCCTCGACCATCAGGCGCTGATCGAGATCGGCGTGCATGCCGGCCGAGAAGAAGTGGATGGCTTCGCCCAGTTCGACGCCATGGCCGCTGCAGGCGTTCTGGGCGCAGCGGTACAGCGCGTCGGCGCCGCCCGCATCCTGGGGAAACAGCGCTACCCCAATTACCGGGGCAAGGAAGAATTCACGTCCGTCCAGCGCCAGCGGCGCCGAGCAGCGCTCGTGCAAGGCGATGGCGAAGCGCTCGAGCGCGGTTCTTCCCGCACCCGCATCGAGCAGCAGGGCAAATTCGGCGCCGCGCACGCGCGCGACCACGGCTGTGCCAGCGGTAAAGTCGCGCAGCATCTCGCCGATCTGCCGGAGCGCGCGGTCTCCGGCATCGTGTCCCAGCAAGTCGGTGATCTCGTGCTGCCGTTCAAGCACCAGCGCGAGTAGCGCCTGGCCCCGGCCATCCGCGACAGCGGCGGCGAGCCGGGCATCGAGCAGGCGCCAGAACTGGGCATGGTTCGGGAGGCCGGTGAGCGCGTCGAATTCCGCCAGGTAGGCGAGCCGCGCCTCGGCGCGCTCGCGTTCGGTGATGTCGGTCAGGACACTGACCAGCTGGACGTCGCCGGCTTCTGCCACCAGCTTCGTCGTCAACTGGATCACGGTACGCGACTCGCCGCTGCCATCCCGCACCGGGCCTACCGTTTCGACGCTGGCGCCCTCATGGAGCAACGCGCGGTAGCGCTCGCAGCGCTCCTCGTCGCACGCCGCGAACACGGCCTGCTCTTCCTGGCCGATCAGTGCCGTGCCGGGCCGCCCGACCAGGCGTGCAAAGGCTTCGTTGGCCATCACGATCCTGAGCCTGGCGTCGAGTACCCAGATCGGGGCGCCGACCGCATTGATGATCGATGCCAGGTAGGCGAAGCTGTTGCCGAGACGCGCCTCGCTCGCCGATAACAGGTCGATCAGCCGGTCCTGCCGCCGAGCATCCCGCGCCACCCGCCAGGCCAGGTAGGACAGCACCACGGCGAGCAGGCCGAAGAAAGCCAGGGCGGTCCAGAGCCGGCCGTACCATGAGGCCAGTGCCACGTTCCGGTTCATGCCGGCGATGACCACCAGCGGATAATCGCCGACCGCATCGTAGCCATACAGGCGCGCGGCGCCGTCGAGCGGGCTGCGTGTCGCAAATCCTCCGCGCGGGGTGCGCGCCAGATGCTCGTGAAACAGCGGCGTGGCCTTGAACGAGCGTCCGATGCCCCCGGCATGCGCAGGCCCGCGCACCAGCATGGTGCCGTCACGGTGGAACAGGGTCACCGAGCCGCCCGCGCCGAGGGCGACCAGGCTGTACAGGCTTTGGAAATCGTCGGAATCGACCTGGGCCACGACTGCCCCGATGAGCGTACCCTGGCGGTCGCTCAGGGGCCGCACGAAATTGATGAGGGCGCGGCCACTGGCGGGGTCGATGTCCGACACGGTAATCGCCGGGGCGTCGCCGGCGCGCATGGCCTGCGGGATGCGCGGCAAGGACGGGAGCACGGCCGTATCGGCCGCGGCGGGACGGATGCTGGCCAGCACGCGCCCGCCGGTATCGACGATCGCCAGCCTGCGCAGGTAGTCGAGGGCGCCGCCCGAACTTTCGTCGAGCAGGACCTCGCCGAGCCCGGCCGCGCCGCGGAACCGGTAGATGCTGGCGGCGCGCACCGTGGTGCCGTCGACGGCCTTGGCCACGCTCATCGTTTGCGCCGCGAACGCGATCGCGATATTGCGCAGTGAAACCTGCTGGACACGCAGCGACTCGTTATAGCTGGCCAGCAGCATCGACGCCGTCAGCATGCCGAGCACGAGGATCAGGCCCGCGGTGATGACCACAAGGCGGGCCAGAGGGTAGCGCCGCTGTTCGCGCGGCGCCGGGGTGTCTGGCTTGGTCATGGCAATCTTGGCAGAAACAATGTCGACGCCCGCGATTGTACAACGCGCAAACGCGGAGTGCCCTCGCCAGCTGTGGTGCTCCCACGCGGGCCGTGCCGGTCCTATTCGAACCGCGGCAGCAGTACGGCGGCGCCATCGACCCTCCCGCCGCGCAGGTCGTCCAGCGCCTCATTGGCCCTGTCGAGTGGATAGGGAACGATTGTGGCGCAGACCTCGCCTGCGCTGGCATGATGCAGGAAAGCCTCGCCATCGGCACGCGTGAGGTTGGCCACCGAGCGCACGCAGCGCTCGCCCCATAGAAGGGCATACGGAAAGGATGGGATGTCGCTCATGTGGATGCCGGCGCACACCACGGTACCGCCTTTCGCGGTAGCTGCAAGCGCCCTTGGCAGCAGTTCGCCGGCCGGTGCGAACAGGATCGCAGCATCGAGCAAGGCCGGCGGCGAAGCCTCGGCCGGACCCGCCCAACTGGCGCCGAGCGCACGGGCGAACGCCTGCGAACGGAGGTCGCCGGCCCGGGTGAACGCGAGCACCTCTCGCCCCTGGCTCAGCGCCAGCTGGGCCACCAGGTGGGCCGCGGCACCGAAACCGTAGAGGCCGATCCTGTGCGCGTCACCAGTCATCGCATAGGCGCGGTAGCCGATCAGGCCAGCGCACATGAGGGGCGCGGCATGGGCATCGTCGCAGGTGTCGGGCAAGATAAAGCAGTAGCGCTCGTCTGCGAGTGTGTACTCGGCAAAACCGCCATGGCGGTCATAACCGGTGAACACAGCGTGGCCGCACAAATTCTCCCGGCCTCCAATACAGTAGCGGCATACACCGCAGGCGCCTCCGAGCCAGGGAACCCCGACACGCACGCCGGGACCAAAGCGCCGCGCCTGGCTTCCCATGGCGGCGACCACGCCGGCGATCTCATGGCCCGGTATCAGCGGCGTCAGGTGCGGAGCGAGGTCGCCGTCGACAATGTGCAGGTCGGTACGGCAAACGGCGCAGGCCAGGACACGGATCAGTATGTCCCGTCCCTCGGGCCGGGGAATAGGCATGATTACCGCACGCAACGGCCGTCCCGGTGTGTCGAGGAGCATAGCGTGCATCGATCTGCCCACCATGCGCCCGCCGCCTGCCCACTTCCCGCCGCCGGGGTTCACTGGACCGCGATCTGCCTGTGCGCCGTACCTGGCTTCTTGGGCAGGGTCAGGTGCAGGACGCCATCCTCGTATTTTGCCTCGGTCCGGGTGTCGTCCACCTCCTGGGCCAGGCTGAAGCTGCGGTACTGCGAGCCGCTGTAGCGCTCGCTGTACACCATGCCACCACTGGTCTGCTCCTTCGCTTCCTGCACCGTGGCGCTGATGGACACGCGATGGCCGTCGACCGATACCTTGATGTCGTCCTTCTTGAGGCCGGGCATGTCGGCCTTGACCAGGTAGGCTTGATCGGTTTCGCTCACATCGACCCGGATAGCGCGATCTCCCTTGGCGCCGCGCAGGGCGGCGGACATCGGAAAATCACGAAAGATATCTTCCATTTGATGGAAAGGATCGAAGCCCATGATGTCGCGGATGGGATCGTAACGCGTCAGATTGTTTGCCATGGTTTACTCCAGGTTGGTTTGATCGACTAACTCCGGCAACAGTTCCTGCCAGGGGAACGCGTTGGTTAGCAGCTTGATTGCGGCCACGATTGCGGCAGCTCATGATTTTTTCGCGTTGCCCTTGATGATTCTATGGACGTGCAAGAAAGGGGGTTTGATGGCGATCAATTTCAACTACTTGATCTTGGTTTATTCGCGCGAAGGCAAAGAGAAAAGCGCTTCGAACCCGATGTGCCTGCCCCGTTTTACTCCCGCATGGCATCCGCGAAGGCGGCGCAGGATGGACGAACGCATTCATGAACAGCCTGCGGCGGCGCCGTACATGGCTTCGAAGTCCTCGATCGGCATTGGCCGGCCGAGCAGGTAGCCCTGCAGCGCGCCGCAGCCGCCGTCGACCAGGAACCTGCGCTGCGCCTCGTGCTCCACGCCTTCGGCGACGATGTCGAGCCTGAGCGTGCGTGCGAGGGCGATGATCGCTTCGACGATCGGGGCGGCGTCGGGATCGACGTGCACGTCGTGCACGAAGGAACGGTCGATCTTCAGCGCCGCCAGCGGAAAGCGCCGCAAGTAGGAAAGCGAGGAGTAGCCGGTGCCGAAGTCGTCCAGGGAAAAGCGGATGCCCTGCCCGCGCAGCCTGTCCATGCGGCCGATGATCTCGGCAACGTTTTCTGCAAAGACACTTTCGGTCAACTCCAGGCACAGGTTCCCGGCCGGCGCACCGGTAGCCAGCAACAGGCCGACGACGGCGTCGCAAAAGTCGCCGCTGCGCAATTGCTGTACGCTGACATTGACCGCGAGCTTGAGCTTGCCGAGCGCGCGGTCGCCCTGCCAGCGTGCAAGCGCGCGGCAGCTTTCCTCGAGCACATGCTGCCCCAGAGGCAGGATCAAGCCGGTCGATTCCGCCAGGCCGATGAACTGGTCCGGGCCGAGCAGCGCGCCGCCGGGGTGTCGCCAGCGCACCAGCACTTCGGCGCCAAGCAGGCGTCCGTCGCTGAAGAACTGGGGCTGGCAAAACAGGACGAACTGGTGCGCCGACAAGCCATCGCGCAAGGCCCGCTCGAGCGCCACCTAGTGCTCGGCCGAGGCCTGCATGCCGGGGTCGAAGAAGCGCATGGTATTCCGGCCATCCGACTTGGCCTGGTACATGGCGAGATCGGCCTGCTTGAGAAGGGTCTCGATATCGGCCGACACGCCGTCGAACAGCGCCACCCCCATGCTCGGCGTGCTGGCGAACAGCCGGCCATCCAGGCTGTAGGGCTGGACCAGGCAGCGCTGCAATTTTCCGAGGACGCGATGAACCTCGATGACCGCGGCTTGCGCCGATGCGCCCAGGTCTTCGAGCACGATCACGAATTCGTCGCCGCCCAGGCGCGCGAGATGGTCGCTGTGGCGCAGCGCCTGGCGCAGGCGAGCGCCCACCTGGCGCAGCAGCATGTCGCCGGCGTCATGGCCCATGGTGTCGTTCAGGAGCTTGAAGTTGTCCAGGTCGAGAAAGACCACCGCGCCGAAGCCCCCCGAGCGATGGCTGCGGGCCAGGACCTTGTCCAGTTCCTCGACCAGCAGGCGGCGGTTCGGCAGGCCCGTGAGATGGTCGAAATACGCCAGCTCATGGATACGGCGCTCGGCGGCCTTGCGTTCCGTCAGGTCGGTATTGGTTCCGGAGAGGCGCAGCGCCCTGCCCTGCCTGTCGCGCAGCACGAAGCCGCGCGACAGCACGGGTACGTAGTGGCCGTCGCGGTGGCGCAGCCTGAATTCGATGCAGTAGCTTTCGCGCCGCCCTTCGAGCAGCGCCCCCATGAAGGCCTCGACTTGCGGACGGTCGTCCGGATGGGTGAGCTCTAGCCAGAGCTGCCCGTCCGCGTGCAGGGAGCCCGGCCGGTAGCCCAGCATGTGCCACCAGCGTTCTGAATAGTACACTTCACCGCTTGCCAGGTCGCAGTCCCAGGGAGCGTCGGTGGAACCGCGCAGCACCAGGCGCAGCCGCTTTTCCGAGTGCTGGAGGCGCAGCTTCGTGCGTTTCAGGGCAGTACAGTCGGTAAAGCACACGACAACCTGGCGCAGGCATCCAGAGGAATCGCATTCCGGATAGGCGTTGCAGATCAGCCAGCGCGGCGCGCCGTGCGCTCCCGCCGGGACCCCGACGATCAGGTGCGCGCACTTGCGCCGAGTGCGCAAGACCACATTAACGGGAAATTGTTCGGGCGACATTGGCTTGCCGTCGGCGCGCATGAATTGCCAGGCCGCAGCGCTTGCCTCGATTCCCTTCAGCTGCACGGCGCTCTGCCCTAGCAGCCGGCAGGCAAGGCGGTTCGCGCTCAGAATGCGGCCGTCGGCGCCATGCACCACGACGCCAGCCGGCAGGTCGTCGAGCCGGCGCGGAAGGTCGGCGGCAGGGGTCGATGTCATGGTGGCAGCAATAGCGTGGTCCGCCCGACTGAAATACTAGCACGCAGGCTGCACGGCGTCGCGCCTGCGCCGGATGCGTGCGCGGCTATGGCAATAGCGCGCTACGCGCCTGCATTTCCCGGAATTTGATGCGCGTCAAACAAGAGCCTCCACCTGTCTCCGAGACTGCCTCTCTTTGTGTACCAGACCGGGAGACATCATGAAGCTCCACCATGTTTACTTGCCGCAGGCGGCAGCCTGCGCGGCCCTGCGCCACCGGCGGCGCAGGCTGGCGCGCCGGCTCGCCGCGCTGCGCCGTTGTTCTGATCAGGCGTTCGCGCAGCAGTTCCCGGCATGCGTGGCCGCAGTCGAAACCGCCTTTCGCGAAGAAGAAACCCTGCTCGACCGTCTCGACGCCCCCTGCCTGCATCCGCGCCTTGCAGACCATGCGCTCATCCTGTGCGCCCTGCACCGTACCGCCTTCCGCGTCGAGGCCGGCGACCTCGGGCGCGGACGCGAGGTCGCCGCCGCGCTGGAAGCCATCCTGGCCCCGCCGCTTCCCGACTTTCTCCGTGCGCAGCGTGTGTGAGAACCACGCCCGCCGTCAGGCCGGTGCGCCGAAAACAGCGGCTGCGCCGTCCAGGATACGGCGCAGCGCCGGATGATCGAGGCGGCGCTCGACGGACAATGCGTAGAAGTGCTCGACGATGGACGGGATCACGCCGACCAGCGCGAGTCCATACTCCGCGCCCACGTCCTGCGCCAGCACCGCGGGCGTCGCAATGAAGCCGGCGCCGGCGCGCGCGAACGACTTGATCAAGGCGCCGTCATCGAATTCGCCGACGACGATGGGCCGCAAGCCGTGCGCATCGAACCAGCCGAGCAGCTGGCTCTGGACCGTCGCTTCCGGCCCCGGCAACAGGAAAGGCGCGTTCGCCAGCCGGCGCGGGAACGCGCCCGGCCAGGCCCGGCAAAGCTCGGGATGCCCGAGCACGGCGACGGGACTGGTCCCCAGCAGGCGCGAACGGCCGCGTAGCGCCGCGCCGGACGGCAGCGCACGGTCGGCCAGAACCAGATCGAGCTTGTGCGCTCCCAGTTCAGGCAGCAGTTCGCCAAAGCGCCCCTCACGGCAGAGCAGGCGCATCGCCAGGCCAGCGGCGCGCGCCGGCTGCAGCAGGCGGAAGGCCATGGTCTTCGGGATGATGTCGCAGATCCCGACCCGCAAGGTTTCCTGCCCGGCCAGCACGCCGCGCCGCACCGCCTGTTCCAGCTCGTTGCCAAGGTCGAAGATGCGGCCGGTGTAGTGCAGCATCGTCTTGCCGGCCTCGGTCAGGGCCAGCCGACGTCCCTGTTTCCGGAACAGCGCCTCTCCCACCTGATGCTCGAGCAACCGCAGCTGCATGCTGATGGCCTGTGCCGAGACGTGCAGCAGCTGCGCCGCGGAGGCCACCGTCCCCTGCGTGGCGACCACATGGAAGTAATGCAGGTGCTTGTAGTTGAGCACGCCGATACCTCAGGAAAAGTTGATGCTTCCTGGAGTTTATTCGATTTTTTCTTTGCCCATTTTCTTCATATAGTGAGCGTGTCCACCAACAAGGAGGCAACATGGAACGCTATACAAACGATGGTCCCCAGCAAGGGAGGGCATCATGGAACTGCTGACAACCCTATGGCTCGGCGCGCCTGCCTGGACCTGGCTGGTATTCCTGGCGGTCGTTGTCGCGCTGCTGGTGCTCGACCTTGGCGTGCTGAACCGCGATGACCATGTGATCGGGGTCGGCGAAAGCCTGAAGCTGTCGGGCCTGTACATTGCGGCCGGGCTGCTGTTCGGCGCCTGGGTATGGCACGAGTTCGGGGAAACCAAGGGCCTGCATTTCTACACCGGCTTCCTGATCGAAAAGAGCCTCTCCCTGGACAATATCTTTGTCATCTCGCTGATCTTCGCGACGCTCGCCATTCCGCCCGCCTACCAGCACCGCGTGCTGTTCTGGGGCATCGTCGGCGTGATCGTCACGCGCGGCATCATGATCGGAGCCGGCGCGGCGCTGGTGTCGAATTACTACTGGACGCTGTACCTCTTCGGTGCCTTCCTGGTCGTCACCGGCGTGCGCATGTTCTTCGTCAGCACCGGCAGCGACGACGTGCGCGACAGCGCAATCCTGTCCTGGCTGCGGCGCCACCTGCGCGTGACCAAGGACCTGCATGGCAACGCCTTCCTGGTGCGGCTGCCGGACAGCGGCGGCAAGCCCCTGCTGTACGCAACGCCGCTATTCCTGGCGCTGTGCATGGTCGAGGCGACCGACGTGGTGTTCGCGGTGGACAGCGTCCCGGCCATCTTCGCGATCACCAGTGACCCGTTCATCGTCTACACCTCGAACATCTTCGCCGTACTCGGCCTGCGCGCCCTGTACTTCGCGCTGGCGGCGATGGTGCAGCGCTTCGTCTACCTGAAGTATTCGCTGGCGGCTGTGCTGGTCTTTATCGGCTCGAAGATCTTCATCGGCGACTTCGTGTTCGACGGCAAGGTACCGGCCTCGCTCTCGCTGGCCGTCACCGGTGGTCTGATCCTGGCCGGCATCGCTATCTCGCTCTGGCGCACCCGCAGCGGCGAGGAGCGAACCCAGTCTTGAGGCCGGGGCAAGGGCGCAGCATGGCAATCCGCTGCGCCCTTGCCCTGCTCCCCTCAGGGAAGGATCGCCACCTTCAGTACCCCGTCGCGCTGGCTGGCGAACAGCTCGTAGGCTTCCTCGATCCGCTCGAGCGGAAAGCGGTGCGTGACCAGTGGCCGCAAATCGATCCTTCCCGAGGCCACGATATCCATCAGGCGGCGCATCCGGTGCTTGCCGCCAGGGCACAAGGTCGTAACGATCCTGTGGTCGCCGAGTCCCGCGGCGAAGGCCTCGAGCGGAAGGCTCAGCTTGCCCGAATATACGCCCAGGCTCGACAGCGTACCGCCGGGGCGCAGCGCGCGCAGGCAGCTCTCGAAGGTCTGCTGGGTGCCGAGCGCTTCGATTGCGACGTCGGCGCCCTGGCCTTCAGTGATGTCGAGGATGGCCTGGACCGGATCGGCGGTACGGTAATCGACCACGTGGTCGGCGCCCAGCTGCCTGGCCATCTCGAGACGCTCAGGGACGGTGTCGATGGCGATGATGCGGCTGGCGCCGCGCAGGCGCGCACCGGCCGTCGCGCACAGGCCGATCGGCCCCTGGGCGAAGACCGCCACGGTGTCGCCGATGCGGATGGCGCCGTTCTCGGCGCCGCCGAAGCCCGTACTCATGATGTCGGGACACATCAGTACCTGTTCGTCGCTCAGGCCATCCGGAATCGGGGCCAGGTTGGCCTTCGCAAACGGCACCCGCACATACTCCGCCTGGCAGCCGTCGATCGTGTTCCCGAAACGCCAGCCTCCCATTGCATGTCCGCCGCATTGTGATTGATGGGCTTCCAGGCAGGCGTAACATTGACCGCATGGCGTGATCGCGCCCACCACGACGCGCTGCCCGAGCGCATAGCCGTCCACGCCAGGGCCGAGCTCGGCGATGACGCCGACCGGCTCGTGGCCGATGGTCAGACCGGGAACGACAGGATACTCGCCCTTGAGGATATGGACATCGGTCCCGCAGATCGTGGTCATGGTCACCTTGACCACGGCTTCGCCAGGACCGGCCTTCGGTACCGGCTTGCGCTCGAGCGCGATGCGCCCGGGGCCGGTGAATACCGCTGCGTTCATCATCCGCATACAAGCTCCTGGAAAATTGGTGCTCCCGGGCCGCGCCAGCCTTAGCGCGCCATCAGTACGGGAAGCCTGGCGCCGAACAGGACCGTCCTGGTCACGCCGCCCAGTATCAGCTCGCGGAACCGCGAGTGGCCGTAGCAGCCCATCACGATGAGATCGCATGCTTCCTGCGCCGCCATCGCGAGCAAGGCATGCCCGCTATCGATGTGGCGTTCGGAAACCATGATCTCGGCGCGGACCGCGTGGCGCGCCAGGAATGCGGCGAGGTCGGCCTCGCATTGCGCGTCCATCGCATCGGCCATGCCTGGATCCCGGAACGAGACGATGCGGACGCGCCCTGCGCGGCGCAGCAGGGGCAGTGCGGCGTTCATTGCCGCCGAGGCTTCCTTGCTGCCGTTCCAGGCGACAAGGACATGCCGGCCCGGTTCCCGCGTAACGGGAACACATGGCAGCATCAGCACCGGCCGGGCACCCGTGAGTGCAACGTATTCGGGTATCCGTCCGCCCGTATCGGCCAATGCTTCCTCGGGATCGTCCTGGCTTACCACCACCAGGTCGCCGAAACGCGCCATTCTGGCCAGGGCATCGCTGGCCAGGTCCCAGACCAGGCGCGACTCGTGCGAAACGTCCGCTTCCGCGGTGATCTTGCCGAACTGCACAAGCGCCTGCTCGGCCCTGGCATGGAGAGGATCGAAGTAGCTCGCCTCCAGGCTCCCCGGCAAGGGATGACAGCCGTGCGGGAAGATGGTGCGCGACACGCCCGTGGCGGCGAGGCCTGCCAGGTGTGCGCCGCAGGCACGGGCAAGCTGCGCGGCAACACGGATGCGATCTGGCGCATGCCGCGACAGGTCGGCATGCACCAGGATGGTTCGGTAACTCATCGCAGTTTCTCCAATCCGGGGCCCATCTTAATGTTCATATAAAAGAGCCACAGTTTGTGCGTGTCCTCATGCATCGCGTTTGACTGAAATCAAAAAGGCCAAGCTTTGCGCAACTCCAGGCCGGCCAGTGCGACTGCTGCCGTCAGCGCCGACAGGGCCAGGAAGGCCGCCGGGGGCGGCGTCAGGCTCAGCATGGCAGCGGCCCCAGGCAGGTAGATGGCCAGCGCCAGCAGCAGGACCGCGACGAAGGCAATGACCCGGAACACCGGGTTGGCGATCCGCAGCGTGCTGCCGATGCCCCCGCGCTGGCGGTTCGATGCCAGCAGCGCCAGGTTGCACAGGACTAGCGCGGCGAATGTGACCGTCCGTGCCTCCGGCTCGGGTAGCCGCGCAAGGGTCCAGCCATACAGCGCCACCAGCAGTAGCAGCACCCAGGCGCCCTGGACCAGTGCACTGGCGACCGCCTCGCGCCCGAACAGGCGCTCGCCGGGAGCGCGCGGCGGCCTGCGCATCAGGTCCCTTTCCGCGGGCTCGTTCTCGAACGCCAGCGAGCAGGCGGGATCGATGACCAGCTCCAGGAATACGATATGGAGCGGATACAGCATCACCGGCCAGCCCAGCAGCACCGGAAGCAGCGCCATGCCGGCGATCGGCACGTGCATCGCCATCACATAGCACATCGACTTGCGCATGTTGCCGAAGATCCGCCGCCCCGAGGCGATCGCCTCGACCAGCGAGGCAAAGCGGTCGTCGAGCAGGGTCAGTTCGGCCGCTTCGCGTGCAACATCGGTGCCGCGCCGTCCCATCGCCACCCCGACATCGGCAGCGCGCAAGGCCGGGGCGTCGTTGACGCCGTCCCCGGTCATCGCCACCACCGCGCCGCCACGCTGCAAGGCCCGCACGATGTCCAGCTTCTGGCGTGGCGCGACGCGCGCGCAGACGGCGACGCCGTCGAGGCGGCGCGCCAGCGCCTCGCCGTCCAGGGCGGCGATCTGCGCGCCGGTCAGGGTTGCGCCGCCGCCGATGCCGGCCTGGCGCGCGATGGCGCGCGCCGTTTCGGGGTGGTCGCCGGTGATCATCACGATGCGCAGGCCGGCTTCGCGGCAGGCGACGACCGCGCCCGGGATATCCGCGCGCAGGGGATCGGCGAGCGCAAGCAGGCCAAGCAACTCGAATCCGAAGGCGGCGGGATCCTCGGGCCAGGGCCCTGCGCGCGCGTCGGCACGCGCCACCGCCAGCACCCGCAAGCCCTCGCTGGCCATGTCTGCGGCGGCGGCCAGTGCTTGCGCGTGCCCGGACGCGCCGGCGCGGCATAGCCCCACGACCGTCTCGGGAGCACCTTTGATGGCCACAACCAGCCGACCGCCGCCGCAATCCCATACCTGCGCCAGCGCCGGGCGCGCGGGCGTCAGTCCGTACTCGTGCACCAGCGACCATCCCGCCGGGACCGCACCGCCATCCGGCAGGACGCGGCCAGCCAAGCGCCAGAATGCGGCCTCCATGGGATCGGTGCCGAGGACCCGGCTGGCCCGCAAGGCATGACCCAGCAGTTCCTGGTGCGGCAGGGGCAGCGCTGAGCCGGCCGCCGATGCGTGGCCAGCCGGTACGTGGACAGCGCCCTCGCGCCACAGGCGCGCCACCGCCATCCGGTTCTCGGTCAGGGTGCCGGTCTTGTCGACGCACAGCACCGAGGTGGAACCGAGGATCTCGATGGCGGCGAGGCGGCGCGTCAGGACCTGGCAGCGCGCCAGGCGCCAGGCGCCGATGGCGGGGAACACAGTGAGGATGACGGGGAATTCCTCTGGCAGCATCGACATCGACAGGGCAATGCCGGCGAGCAGCGCCTGCAGCGGATCGCTGCCGCGCATCAGCAGCAGGCCCACCAGCAAGGCACTGACCGCGCCGCCCAGCAGTGCAAAGCGGCGCGCCAGGCGCGCGGTCTCACGCTGCAATCGTCCGGGCGGCGCCGCGATCGCGCCCAGCGCCGCCCCGAGGCGGCCGATTTCGCTCCTGGCACCGGTGGCGCTGACCTGCGCCAGCCCATGGCCCTGCACCACCAGGGTTCCGGAATAGACCCAGGGCAATCCGGCGCCACCCGGGGCAGCGGCCGGTGCGCCATCCGGCGCGGCCAGCTTGCCGACCGGGACCGACTCTCCCGTGAGCAGGGATTCGTCGACCATCAGGGCGGCCGCTGCCAGCAGCAGCGCGTCGGCAGGCACGCGGTCGCCCTCGCCCAGTTCGACAAGATCGCCGGCGACCAGCTCGCGCGCGGGAATCCGGCGCAGCGCGCCGCCGCGCCGGACGAGCGCGGTCGGCGAACTCAGGTCGCGCAGGGACTGCAGCGCGCGTTCGGTGCGCCCTTCCTGGACCAGGGTCATGCAGAGCATCAGCACCACCATGCCGAGCAGGAAGGCGCCCTCGCGCGGCTCACCCAGCAGCAGGTAGAGCACGGCAGCTCCTGCCAGCAGCAGGTACATCGGCTCGCGCGCGGCATCGGCGGCGATCCGGCGCCAGCGCCGGGTCCCGGTGTCGGGCAAGCTGTTGGGCCCGTCCCTTGCGAAGCGCCGCGCGGCTTCTTCGCTGTCCAGGCCTCGCAGGGCGGTCTCCAGGACATCAGGCGTCATGCGTCACCGGCTGCCAGGTAATGAAAGGACCATGCCGAACGCGTGCCGCAAGCCTGCCTTGCCGATCGCCAACTTTATATGCATTTACTTTCCTTTCGCGCGCGTCGATGCCGCTGGTGCGACTCTAAGCCTGCAGCACGAGACAGTCACGTTGCCTATTTGATATGGATCAAATACACGCAAGAGAAACCTGGTGGCGATCTGACTGGATCCGTGTCTCCGCCAGCCTTGCCCGATTGGCCACTTTGCACGATACTGGTTTCTTGACAGTCCCGGGAGGACGCATGAACGAGCTGATGCCCCATGCCGGCATGCTGGCGCCGGTCCCAGCGCCTGCCAGCTGTACGCATTGCGCTGCCCGCAGCCTGTGCCTGCCGCCAGCCGCCGATGCCCGCGAGGCCGTCCGGTTCGACGGACTGGCCGGCTACAAGCGGCGCCTGGAGCGCGACGAAGTCCTTTTCCGCAAGGATCAGTCCTTTGCCATGCTGTATGCCGTTCATTTCGGCCACCTCAAGTCGACGCGGCCCGATCATCGCGGTCATCCGCATGTCACGGCGTTTCATATGGCGGGAGACCTGATGGGGCTCGACGCCATTTACGCGGGACGCCATGCCTGCACCACGGTAGCGCTCGAGGACAGCGAGGTCTGTGAAATCCCTTACGCGGGTCTGCAGCAGGCGATGCACGACTCGCCGCCCCTGATGGAGCGCTTTCATTGCGCCCTGAGCCGGGAGATCCTGCGCGAACAGGCTGTGCTCATGCACGCCGACCTGAGCGGCGCCGAGCGCCTTGCCAGCCTGCTGCTCGACCTGTCCTCCAGGTATGCCGAGCGCGGCTATTCGGAGCGGCGCTTCCGCTTGCGCATGTCGCGCGCGGACATGGGCGACTACCTCGGGCTGACGATCGAAAGCATCAGCCGCCTGCTGGGACGCTTTCGCGACGCAGGATGGATCGCCCTCGACAAGCGCGAAATCGAGTTGCTCGACCAGCAGCGCTTACGCGCGCTCCTGGCGGGAACCGACGGTCACGCGCTCCCCGGATAGGAAAACGCGCTACCCGGAGCCAGCTCGACACGGTCGCGGCCCTTCGATTTGGCGCGGTACATGGCAGCATCGGCCGCGGCCAGCAGGCTGTCGAAGTCCGCATGCCCCGGGTGCAGCGCAGCGATCCCGATACTGATCGTGCATCCGATCGTTCCTCCCGGCGTCCCGATCCGGAGCGCGGCAACCGCGGCGCGCATCCGCTCGGCACAGGCAAGCGCGTCTTCTTCCGTGGTCTCGGGCATGACGCAGACAAATTCTTCGCCGCCTATCCGGCCGAAGTAATCACTTGCCCTCAGCTGCGCCGTACACACCCTGCTGACCGCGCACAGGAGCGCATCACCGGCGGGATGCCCGAAACTGTCGTTCAACCGGTTGAAGTAGTCGATGTCGGCCATGCCGATCGCCAGGGAACGTCCATAACGCTGCGCCAGGATCACGTCGTGCCTGGCCTGCTCGATCAGATAGCCACGGGACAGGACGCCGCTGAGGCTGTCATGCTGGGCGGCATACGCAAGCGCCCGTTCCGACAGGAAGGCGCGGCGGCGCCAGCGTCCCTGGATCAGCGCCATCGCTGTTACCAGGAGCAGCATGGCCAGATAGACCAGCATGCTCCCGGCAAATACCCGCTGCGGCAGCACCAGGCTGGCGGCCAGGGTGTACAGCAGCATGGGCAACAGGATGACCGGGAGCAGGCGCTGGAGCCGCGGCTCGACCAGGGCCAGCGGAAACATGGCGCCGCTGATCGCGGGCAAGGCCAGCACCAGCCCACCCGGCAGCAGCGCGGAGCTGGCGATCATCGCACCGGTATGCGTCACGTAGACCAGCCCGCAGCGCCATGCAACCGGAATCCGCTGCTTCCAGCCGACATACCCCAGCGCACCGGCAAGCACGAGGAGCGAACGCAGTGTTGCCGTCGTCGGGGCCAGCTCCGGCGCGATCCAGTAATCCCATGCGGCGAACACGATGATGGCGGTGCCGAACAGCGGGCCGAGGGCTGGCAGCATGTCGCACAGGGTACGGTCGAGGGCCAGACAGAACGCTTGTTCGTCGGCGCGGCCGAGGACGCCGGCAAGCCGGCCCGCCGCGGCGCGCATCCGGCGCCATGTGCCGTGCCCGGCGGACGCTTCCTGGGCGGCGCCCGCAGCGCTGGCGTCCGGGTCCGCTTCAAGGTCCTGCCGGTCGGCTTGCATGAATAGCGTGTGCGGTACGCGCCTGCGCACGCACCTGCCTGCGCACCCGCCTGCCTAGCGGTACACCAGCACCGGAATGGCGCTGTGCACGAGTACCTTCTGGGTCTCGCTGCCCAGCAGCAGGCCCTTGATGCCGCGGCGACCGTGCGAGGCCATCACGATCAGGTCGCACCCTTGGTCGCGTGCGGCTGAAATGATGGCTTCGTAGGGTTCGTCCGAAGTAATTTGCACATTGGTGCAGGGGACGCCGGCATCCCGCGCGGCGGCGGCTACGCCCTCGAGCATGCGCTGGCCGTGCGCGCGGCTCGTCCGCGCATAATCCTCCCGGGTCTGCTCCAGCATCCCGGCGTCCATGGTAAAGGTATGGAAGGAAGGGGTGGCCGTCATCGCGACGACTTCCGCCCCCAGGCTCCTGGCGAAGTCGACGCCGGCCAGGACGGCGCGCCCGGACGCCTCCGAACCGTCGACGGGCAACAGGATACGTTTGAACATGATATGCCTCCAGGGTAACTGCCGGCACCGTGTGCAGCCGGCTTCCTTCTACGTAAGTGCGAGCAGTGTGTCCGTTCCGATCACATTTTTGTTTGATTCGAATCAAGTGCGGGCCAAGCGAAGTATGGGTGGCAAAGCTACCCATCAGCGACGCAGGACAAAATTGTGCAGATATTTGATGCCCATCAAATCACTCCCTGACTTCAGCACAAAGAAGCCCTACAGTTATGCCATGCCGTTCTCCCTGCCGGGCACTCCGGCAAGGAGCGGCGGCATACCTGGCCGGCGCGCCTGAAAGGAAGCGACATGTACAAGACGATCGTGGTTCACATCGATGGCGGCGCTGGACAGGACAGCCGCCTGCGTGCGGCGTCCCTGCTTGCCAACGAGCATGGCGCCCACTTGGTGGGCACGGCGGCGACCGGCGTGAGCTGGCTCGACTACGCCGTGCTGACCGGCTCCTTCGGCGCCCCGGTGCCGCTTCCCGAATCAGACTTCCAGGGCATGCGCGACGCCGCCGAAGCGCGGCTCGACGTCTTCCGGCGCGAGGCCGGACGCCTTGGCGTCGCGTCGTTCGAGGCGCACGCGAACGATGACGACGCCGCCTATGCCCTGCTGCTGGAATCGCGCTACGCCGACCTGGTCGTGCTCAGCCGGGACATGGCCGGCAACGCTGCCGCTTCAGCGCTTGGAGGGGTAACGCACCTGCCGGAATACCTCGCACTGCACGGCGCGCGGCCGGTACTGGTGGTGCCACCCGGCTACGGCGACGCGGCGATCCCCGGTACGGCGGTGGTCGGATGGGACGGCGGCATGCAGGCCTTGCGCGCGATCTCCGCCGCCTTGCCGCTGCTGCGGCGCGCCAATAACGTTCAGCTCGCCATCATCAACCCGGGACAGCGCGCCGGCCTGCACGGTGACCAGCCCGGGGCCGACATGGCCCTCTACCTGGCGCGCCACGGCGTGCCGGTCGAGGTAGTCACGGAGCGCACCACGGCCACCGAGGGGTCGGCCCTGATGGCGCTGGCGCGCGGCAGCGGCGCCGGGCTGATGGTGGCGGGCGCCTATGGCCACAGCCGCTACCGTGAATGGATACTCGGAGGCGTGACGCGCGAACTGCTGGAGCGCGCCACGGTACCGCTGTTCATCGCGCATTGAGCCATGCAGGCCCCGCCCCGGACTATTCCTCCGAGCGAACTGCGGCGCGAAGGCAGCACCTGGCAGGGCGGCCGCCACGCGCCGCCGGACGACGGGATGGCACAGCCGCTCTCGGCCGACCTGGGGCTCCAGGCCTGGCTCGGGCGTTTCACCGGCCACATCTCGCCGGCGGCGCTGGCGCTGGCCTGGCAGGACTGGGCCAGCCATCTTGCCCTGTCGCCCGACAAGCAGATGGAGCTGGCCTGGCTGGCGCAGTCCGGCGCCCGGCGCTGGCTGGACTACGCCCTGGCCGCGGCCGGCGGCCAGGCAGCCCAGGCACTGGCGCCGCTGGCACAGGACAAGCGCTTCTCCGATCCCGCCTGGCAGGCCTGGCCCTGGAACGCGGCCAGCCAGGGCTTCCTGCTGACGCAGCAGTGGTGGCATCGCGCCACCTGCGGCGTACGCGGCGTCGCGCCCCATCACACCGACGTCGTGACCTTCGTGGCGCGCCAGCTCCTCGACGCGCTGGCGCCATCGAATTTCATCGCCACCAATCCCGCTGCCCAGCAAGCCACGCTGGACACCGGGGGGCGCAACCTGCTGCACGGCATGCTGCGCGCCGCCGCCGACGCGCGCCATGCGCTGGCCGACAGCAGGCCGCCACTGGACTTCGTCCCCGGCACCGATGTCGCGCTCACGCCGGGGCGGGTGGTGATGTCCAACCGCCTGGTCGAGCTGCTGCGCTACGACCCGGCGACGCCCACCGTGCACGCGCTGCCCCTGCTGTTCGTACCGGCCTGGATCATGAAGTACTACATCCTCGACCTGTCGCCGGAGAATTCGCTGGTACGCTACCTGGTCGAGCGGGGGCATACGGTCTACATGATCTCCTGGAAGAACCCAGGACCGGAAGAGCGCGACCTGTCGCTGGAGGACTACCGCCGCCTGGGCGTCATGGCCGCCATCGACGCGGTCATCGGGCAGACCGGCGCGCCCCGCCTGAATGCCTGCGGCTACTGCCTCGGCGGCACGCTGCTGGCGATCGCGGCCGCCGCCATGGCGCGCGACGGCGATACGCGCCTGTCCAGCATCAGCCTGCTGGCGGCCCAGGTCGACTTCACCGAGCCCGGGGAACTGTCGCTGTTCATCGACGACAGCGAGGTCAGCTTCCTGGAAGCCGCGATGTGGCAGCAGGGCTACCTCGACGCGCGCCAGATGGCGGGCGCTTTCCAGTTGCTGCGCTCGAACGATCTCGTCTGGTCGCGCCGCCTGCGCCACTACCTGCTCGACATTCCCGACAAGGACAATGACCTGGCGTCGTGGAATGCGGACGCCACCCGCATGCCCTACCGGATGCATTCGGACTACCTGCGCAAGCTCTTCCTGGGCAACAGCCTGGCCAGTGCGCGCTACCTGGTCGACGGGCGGCCGGTCTCCCTGAACGACATCCGGCTTCCGGTATTCGCGGTTGGCACCCGTACCGACCATGTGGCGCCGTGGCGATCGGTGTACAAGATCCTTACCCTCACGGATACCGAGGTCAGCTTCCTGCTCACTTCAGGGGGGCATAACGCCGGCGTCGTGTCGCCGCCGGGCACCCCGCACCGAAGCTACCAGCTGGCGACGCACCCGCACGACGCGCCGTATGTCGATCCGGACAGCTGGGAGCGCCAGGTCGAGGAGTGCGAGGGCAGCTGGTGGCCGGCCTGGGAAGCCTGGCTGGCCGGCCAGGCAGGCCCGATGGGGGCGCCGCCGGATCCGGTCGCCGGACTGGCTCCGGCGCCGGGCGCCTACGTACTTGCCCCTTGAAGCATCAGGCGGCCGGTCCCGGCTGCAGCGCGAGCGTCATCGCGATTGTGCCGTCGGATCCGGTGGCCACCTTGAAGCCGCAGGCGCGCGCGAGGGCCTGCATGCGCGCATTGTCCGCAAGCGCTGCGCCGCGCACCACCTTCAGCCGGCGGCTGCGGCAGTAGTCGAGCAGGCAGGTCATCAGCATGCGGCCGAGGCCCTGCCCCTTGAGGTCGGACCGCACCACGATCGCGAATTCCCCGACCGTATTGTCCGGGTCTACGCTGACGCGCGCCACGCCGAGGGTTTCCTCGCCGGCCACGGCGGCCCGGGTGGCGATGAACGCCATTTCCCTCGAATAGTCGATCTGGGTGAAGCGCGCCAGCTGGGCCGGCGTCAGCTCGCGCATCATGCCGAACATGCGGAAATGGACGTCTTCCGGGCTCAGCGCATGGAAGAAGGCCTGGTGTGCGGCCGCATCCTCGGGGCGGATCGGGCGCAGGACCAGCGGCCCGAACGCGCTGTCGACGTGCCGCTCGAGCGCGTCCGGATAAGGCAGGATCGCCAGGCGCGCCAGCGGATCGGCGCCCGGCACGACCGGCGCCAGGCGCATGCGGGCATCGAGGGCGACGACGCCCGCACTGTCGGCCAGCAAGGGATTGATGTCGAGTTCCGCCAGCTCCGGCAAGTCGGCGGCCAGCTGGCCTATCCGCACCAGGACGTCGTACAGCGCCTCCAGGTCGGCACGCGGGCGGTCGCGGAAGCCCGCCAGCAGCCGCGCCGCACGGGTGCGGCCTACCAGGTCCGCGGCCAGCACCCGGTTCAGCGGCGGCAGCGCGACCGCACGGTCGTCCATGACCTCGACCGCCACGCCGCCCTGGCCGAACAGGACGACAGGCCCGAAGACGGGGTCGGTTGCGATACCCACGATCAGCTCGTGCGCCTGCGGCCGGCGTGCCATCGCCTGCACGGTGTAGCCCTCCAGCCGCGCCTGCGGCCGCAGCGCCCGCACCCGCGCGTGCATGGCGTCGAGTGCACCGAGCAGCGCGGCCTCGTCCGCCAGGTCGAGCGCGACGCCGCCGACATCGCTCTTGTGGACGATGTCGGGCGACAGGATCTTGAGGGCGACCGGATAGCCTATGCGGCCTGCCTCGGCGCTTGCCTCCTGCCTGTCACGCACGATGCCGGTACGGACAACCGGAATGCCGTAGGCGCCCAGGATCGCCTTCGCGTCGGCCTCCCCGACCGCGCCCGCCCCGCTGCCGAGCAGGCCGGCGACCAGCGCGCGTGCCGCCGCCCGGTCGGGAACCGGCAGTTCCCCGGCCACCGGCGCCTGCTCCAGCAGGCGCTGGCTGCGCCCGTAGTCGACCAGCTGCAGGAATCCGCGCACCGCCTCTTCGGGCGTGTCGAACACCGGCAGGCCGGCGTCCAGGCACAGGCTGCGCGCCTGGGCGACACTGTCGCCGCCCAGCCAGCAGCACAGCACGAGACAGCGGCCGGCACGCATCAGCGGCAGCAGCGCGCGCGCGATCTCGGCGCTCGGGACGATGGCGGTCGGCGCATGGATCAGGAGCACGGCGTCGGCGCCGGTATCGGCCAGCAAGGCCCCCAGCGCCAGGCGATAGCGTTCCACGGGCGCGTCGCCGATGATGTCGACCGGGTTGGCGTGAGGCCAGCTGGCAGGCAGGTCCCGCGACAGGCGCTCGAGCGTCTCGGCGGACAGGGGCGCCAGCGTTCCGCCGCCGGCGACCAGGGCGTCGGTTGCCATCACCCCGGGGCCGCCGCCGTTGGTCAGGATCGCCAGGCGGGGACCGGCCGGGCGGCGCGGCTGGGCCAGGATGGCCACGGCGTCGAACAGTTCGGCGGTGGTCCAGACCCGCAGCATGCCCGCGCGGCGCAGTGCGGCGTCGTAGACCATGTCGGATCCGGCCATCGCACCGGTATGGCTGAACGCCGCATGCGCTGCCTCGGGTACGCGTCCCGCCTTCACGGCCACCACTGGTTTGGCGCGCGCGGCGCCGCGCGCGGCGGACATGAACTTGCGGGCCTGGCGCACGCTTTCCACGTACAGCAGGATGGCGTCGGTGCCGGGATCGGCGCCGAGGTAGTCGAGCAGGTCGCCGAAATCGACATCGCTGCCGTCTCCGAGTGACACGAAGCAGGAAAACCCGATGCGCCGGGTGCGCGTCCAGTCCAGCACCGCCGTCACCAGTGCACCGGACTGGGCGACGAAGGCCAGGCGCCCGGGCAGCGCGGCCACCGGGGCAAAGCTCGCATTCAAGCCGGCCCCCGGCACCAGCAGACCGACGCAGTTCGGGCCGAGGATGCGCAGCAGAAATGGCCGCGCCGCCTCCAGCATGGCCAGGCGCAGGCTGCGTCCGCTGCCCGCGGGAGCGTCGAGTCCCGCGCTGAGCACCACCGCCGCCTTGCAGCCGCGCCGCCCCAGCCGTGCGACGATGCCGGGCACCGTGGGCGCCGGCGTGCAGATCACGGCCAGGTCCGGGCAAGCCGGCAAGGCATCGACGTCGGGGAATACCTCGAGGTCTTCGAGTTGCCGGTACTTCGGGTTCACCGGCCAGACCATCCCCTGGAAGCCGCCGCTCATCAGGTTCGCCAGCACGGTCGCCCCGACGCTGCCCCGGCGCGCGGAGGCCCCGATCACGGCCACGGAATGCGCATGAAAAAAATGCTCTAGGTGGCGGACACTCATTGGCTTGCCCTTGAGATCATTGATATGCCGCCAAGACTAAACGAGGGTGCAACAAAAAATTTGACTGACATCAAATTGACAAGACTAAAACGTGTTATTGGCGTATCCGTGGTGGACGAGCCACGGTCGATGCCCTATCTTCATCGGCATGGACCTTGCCGGGAGCCCGCGATGTCGTACAAGACCCTGGTCGTACATGCCGATACCGGCCCGGCGGCGGATGCGCGCTTTCGCGTCGCCGCCGCGCTGGCGCTCCGCTTCGACGCCCACCTGATCGCCTGCGCGCCGACAGGCATCTCCCGCTTCATCGAGCCGGACGTCATCGTCCGCGAGGGCACGGCATTGGCGCAGGTGTGCGCGGCGATGCGTGCCGGCGCGGCGGACGCCCTGCGCCGCTGCGCGCAGGTCGTGTCGGAACATGGCCTGCCGCCGGCCGAGGAGCGCATCATCGACGACGACGCCGGCGGAATCGCAGCGCATGCCCGCTATGCCGACCTCGTGGTGCTCAGCCAGCCGGACGTCGCGATGCCGATGCCGGGTTCCGCCAGCGACCTTCCCGGCTGCCTGCTGCGCGAATCCGGACGTCCGCTGCTGCTGATGCCGCGCGCCGGCAGCGTGGCCGACCTGCACGGCACCGTCGTGCTGGCATGGGATGGCAGCCTGGAGGCGACCCGCGCCATGATCGGCGCCCTGCCATTGCTGCGCGCCGCGGCCAGCGTCAGCGTCGTGCACCTGGACGATGGAACGCAAGGACCGCGACGCGACGCCTGCCTGCGCAGCGAGATGACGCATTACCTGCGGCGCCAGGGGGTGCAGGCACGCGCCAGCTACCGCGCCGGCCGGCTCGAAGCCGGCGAGGCCTTGCTGTCAACGGCATGCGACGCCGGGGCCGGCCTGCTGGTCATGGGCGGCTATGGACGTTCGCCGCTGCGCGAATCCGTGTTCGGGGGCGTGACCGCGGCTGTCCTGCGGTCGATGACGCTGCCGGTGCTGCTGGCGCATTAGCCCGGACCGGAACGTTAGCCGTGTCCGGCCAGGACGCCTGCTGGACTGCAGTCATCCGGACAGCCCACGCTGCCGCAGCAGCCCGATGTGTCGCGCGATGAGTGCTGGCCCCAGTAGGAGCAACCATGCATATCAACTCGACCAACTTCACTCCCTGGGCCTGGCTTTCAGGCGGACTGATGATTGGTCCTGATGCCGCCGTCCTGGTACTGCTCAACGGCCGCATTGCAGGCATCAGCGGCATCGTCGGTGGTGCTAAGGCCTGTCCGGGCGACATCGGCTAGCGCCTAGCCTTTCTGCTTGGCCTGGTCGGAACCCTGCTCGTTCATGGCATGATATCGGGGCCGCCTGCCGCCGCCATGGTGGCCGGCAAAGCGGCGCTTGTCTGCGCCGGCCTGCTGGACGGCCTCGGCGCCCGCTATGGCGCCGGCTGCACCAACGGGCACGGCATCTGCGACCTGTCGCGCTTGTCGCCGCGTTCGACCGTGGCCACATCTGCGTTCATCCTGGCCGGTTTCGCGCCGGTTTTCGCCGCACGCCACCTTCTCAGCTAAACCAAGATCATGCATGTGCTGACTGCCCTAGCCGCCGTACTGCAATTTGGCATCGGCCTGATCGTCTCGGGCACGACCAATCCGCCGAAAGTCCTCGGCTTCCTCGATCTCGCGGAATCCTGGGATCCCTCGCTGGCCATCGTGATGGGCGGCGCGATCCTTGCCGCCGCCCCGTCGTTCCGGTTCGCCAGCAAGCGCGAGCGCTCGCTGCTCGGCGCTTCCATGCGCCTGCCGGCCGCCACCCGGATCGACCACCGCCTCGTCCTCGGTTCTGTTGCCTACGGCGCCGGCCGAGCCGCCGCTTTTCACTGCCGCCATGCTCGCCGGGATGGTCATCTTCGAACTATTCGAACGAAGCAGCGCGCTATGCAGTCCGGCCTGCAAGCCATGGACCAGGCGTGCCCAAGTAAGTTGCAGGGCGGCTTCAGTCAAACATTCAGAAACCAGCGCGGCGCTTCGTACTCGCTCGAGCCGAAAAGGTGCTCGTGATAAACCTGATACAACGTGTGGTCCCGCTTTTCCGAGATGGACGAAATCGCACATCCGACTCCGGCTCAGCTACCCGTCTCAATGCGCTCTGGTACGGACGCCATTTTCCAGGCGAGCCATAGCATAGATAAGGGCTGCTATTTAATAGCAGCAGGGAGATCGGCCCAGCCAGCATCCAGGCTGCCCAGGTGCACCAGGTGCCAGTCGCTGGCCATGCCTTCTTCGGCCGAGTACTGGCACATCGGCGCCATGGCAATGCGGTTGCGCAAGGTAAGGCTGCGCAGGGTGAGCGGGCTGAGCAGGTCGACTTCCGGTACTTCCTGGTCGTGGGCGGCGCCGGCCATCGCGCCGTGGACGCCCGGCTGCGCTGCCTGGGCGGGCTGCCCCGTGGCTTGGGCAGGATGCGTGTTCATGGTTTGCCTCCGCGTGAAAACGAGTATGAATGGTGATAACGGCCGCAAGCACACCTTACGGCTTGTGCCGGCCACGGCCCCGGCGCCCCGCGTCCGCGCCGCGTGCACAACGAACGCGGAAACGGACGCAGAAGCGGACGCGAAATCGGACGCGGAAGCGGACGCGGACGCGAACGCTCACGCCGAACCCGGCGGCACGATCGTCGCCGCGGTACCGGGGGCTTGCGGATGAACGACCTGCTGCGCTAGGAACCGGGATGCAGGATCACCTTGGTCCAGCCGTGGTCGCGCGCGTCGAAGTGCTGGTAGGCGTCCGGCGCCTGCTCGAGTTTCAGTTCGTGCGACACGATGAACGAAGGCTTGGCGCGTCCCGCATGGATCAGGTCGCGCAGTTGCCGGTTGTAGGCCTTGACCGGGCACTGGCCGGTGGCGACGCGCTGTCCCTTGAACCAGAGCATGCCCCAGTCGAGCGCGATCTTCCCTTCTTTCTCCAGCGCGTCCGGACCGTTCGGGTCTTCCGGGACGAACACGCCGACCACGCCGATCCCGCCGGTGAACTTGACGGAGTTGACCAGGTTGTTCATCGTGAGGTTGGGCTTTTCCTGGCGGTGATGATGGTGGTCGTGGCACTGGTAGCCGACGCATTCGCATCCCACGTCCGCGCCGCGCCCATGGGTCAAGTCCATCACCCGCTGCACCGGGTCTTCCTTCGCATAATCGATCGCGATCGCGCCGATCGACTCGGCCAGCTTGAGCCGGTCCGCATGGCAGTCGACGACCATCACGCTGCAGGCGCCCTTGATCATCGCCGAGTGCGCGGCCATCAGGCCCACCGGCCCGGCGCCGTAGATGACCTCCGCATCCCCGGGCTTCATGCCGGCCAGTTCGGTCACATGCCAGCCGGTCGGGAAGATGTCGGCGCACATCACGTAGTCGGACTGCTTTTCTTCGGCATCGTCCGGCAGCTTCAGGCACATGAAGTCGGCCCAGGGCACGCGCAGGAATTCCGCCTGGCCGCCCTGCCAGGGACCCATGTCGGCAAAGCCGAAGGCGCCGCCGGCCACGCCCGGCTCGTTGGCCTTCAGGCAGTAGTTGGTCAGGCCGCGTTCGCAATTCTTGCAGTGGCCGCAGCTGATATTGAAGGGCATGCACACCCAGTCGCCGGGCTTGAGCCGCTCGACCGCGGGACCGACTTCCACCACCACGCCGAGGTTCTCGTGGCCGAAGACGCGACCCTGCTCGAAATCGGTGCGCCCTTCGTACATGTGCAGGTCGGACCCGCAAATGTTGGTGCTGGTGATCTTGACGATGGCATCCGTCGGACGTTCGATCTTCGGATCGGGAACGTCCTCGACGGCGACCTGGTTGGGACCTCGATAGACAACAGCTTTCATGGTCAACTCCTGAAGCTGCTCGAAACGAACGCGCCCTGGGTATGACAGGACGCGGCAATCCGTCTCGGCAGTTGTTGGTAAAACCCGCGGACAACCGCAGGGCCATCTGCCCGCCGCGCAAGTCTCGACAACCGCAGGGGAAGGCACAGGGTAGGCACGGGTTTGGATAACCGCAAGCGGCGATACGTTTGGATTGCGCAAGCTTTGGTAGCGCCTCATCCATTCGGCCGCAGAGTGGCTTTTTCTCCACCACGAAAATCATCGCGAATCGCGCTTGTAGGCGGGTGTCCAAGCATGTAGTCTTGCCCGTTCCATTCTCTCGATCCGCCGGTCACGGCGAGTCTCCTGCCCATCCGGGCCCGCGCAGCGACAATGCTGCTCTCGGAAAGGAAGTGCCATGCGCATCACATGCGGCTCTCTCGCAGTCGTCGTTGCCGTCGCAGGTTTGTCGTTCGGAACGACGCTCGCACAGACGCAGGCTCCGCCCATGTCTGCGCCGGCGCAGCGAAGCGGTACGACGCTGCAGCAGGCGGCGCAGTTCGAACACCAGGTCACCGGCGTCACCGTCAGCGAAAAGGGCAGGATCTTCGTCAATTTCCCGCGCTGGACGGAAGACGCGCCGCTGTCGGTGGCGGAAGTCCTGCCCGACGGGCGCCTGCGCCCTTATCCCGACGCGCAATGGAACGCCTGGCGCAATACGCGCCGCGACGAGCTCTCGCCCGCCGATCACTGGGTCTGCGTGCAGAGCGTGGTGGCCGACGGACGCGGCAGCGTCTGGGTGGTCGACCCCGCCGCGCCGGCCGTGGACGGCCTGGTGCCGGGCGGGCCGAAGCTGGTGCGCATCGATCTGGCCAGCGACCGCGTGGTCCAGGTGATCCGCTTCGGCCAGGACGTCGCGATCCCCGGCTCCTACCTGAACGACGTCCGTTTCTCGCAGGACGGCAAGCATGCCTTCCTGACCGATGCGGGACAGCGCGGCGCCCTGGTGGTGGTCGACCTGGCCAGCGGCAAGGCGCGCCGGGTACTGGACGGCCATCCCTCGACCCAGCCCGAAAAAGGCGTGGTCGTGCGCACCGACGGCAAGCCGCTGCGCTATCCGGACGGACGCCCGGTGCTGTTCGCCGCAGACAGCATCGCCCTGTCGTCCGACGGCGCCTGGCTGTACTGGAAAGCCCTCACCGGCACGACCCTGTACCGGATCCGGACCGCGGTGCTCGCCACCAGGGGCCTGGCCGGGGCCGACCTGGCGGGCCAGGTCCAGCCCTACGGCCAGGTCGGGCCGACCGATGGCCTCTGGATCGGGCGCGGAACCGATACCTTGTATCTCACTTCCATCGAGGACAACGCCATCAAGGCGCGCGACCTGGCGCAAGGCCCGGCCGGCGCGCCGCGCACGGTGCTGCAGGATCCGCGCCTGCGCTGGCCCGACACCTTCAGCCAGGGGCCGGACGGCAGCCTGTACGTGACCACCTCGCGGATCCAGGACTCGGCCTTTTTCAACCGGGAGGCGCCGTTGGCCCTGCCGACACAACTGTGGCGCCTGACACGGCCACGCGACTGAGATCCGCGCCGCGGATCGTCAACAAGGGAGGATCGATCATGACAAGCAGGATCTCGACTGAACCAGGGAACAGGCCGGCCGCAGGCGCGCCGCCGCATCTCGGCTGGATTCCCGTCGCGCTGGGCGCCGCCGCCATCGTGGCCGGGCTCGGCGGCCGCAGGAAAGGCGCCACGGCGCTCGCGCTCGGGGCTGTCGCCGGCGCGGGCGCGCTGGGTGCGGTGCGCTGCGCGCAGTCCGGGCACGCGACGACAGGCGGCGAACCGGAAGCCGAGCGCTCGATCACAATCGGCAAGAGCGCGGACGAATTGCGCGATTCCTGGCTCGACCCGCGCACGCTGCCGTAGATCATGGCCCGCTTCGCGAGCGTGCGCGGCAGCGGCGGCGGACGCATGCACTGGAAAGTGGAGGGACCGCTCGGCGGCGCCCACGAATGGGAAACCGAAACGCTGGACCAGTCCGGCGACGGCATCGGCTGGCGCTCGCTGCCGGGCGCCGCCATCCGCAACGAGGGGCAGGTCCGCTTCCGCCCCGCCCCCGCCGGCCGCGGCACCGTGGTCACCCTGCGCGTGCGCTTCGAGCCGCCCGGGGGTGCGCTCGGCGCCGGACTTGTCCACTTTTTTGGCGCCACACCCCTGAAGCTGGTTGCCGAGAGCGTGCTGCGGCGCTTCAAGAACCTGGTCGAAACCGGCGAGATCCCCACCACCGCGCGCCAGCCCGCGGCGCGCACCGACACGCATTGAGGAGAGCAGACATGAGAGCACTGTACTGGAACGGCGTGAACGACCTGCGTGTCGGCACGGTGAAAGACCCCGAGCTCGTCAACCCGCACGACGCCATCCTGCGCGTCAGCCTGTCGACGACCTGCGGTTCGGACCTCCACTTCATCGACGGCTACATTCCGACCATGAAGGCCGGCGACGTGATCGGCCACGAGTTCATGGGCGTGATCGAGGAAGTCGGACCCGCCGTCAAGCGCGTGAAAAAGGGCGACCGCGTGGTCGTTCCCTCGTTCATCGTGTGCGGCGAATGCTGGTATTGCCAGCATGCGCAGTACTCCTTGTGCGACAACACCCATCCCAAGCCCGAGCTGCAGGAGCCGCTGCTGGGCGGCTATCCCACGGCCGGCATCTACGGCTACACCCACGCCTTTGGCGGCTACGCGGGCGCGCATGCGCAGTACGTGCGCGTGCCGTTCGCCGACAACGACTGCTTCAAGGTACCCGACGGGGTGGCCGACGAGACCGCCCTGTTTCTCTCGGACGCGGCGCCGACCGGCTACATGGGCGCCGACTTCTGCGATATCCAGCCGGGCGACACGGTCGCCGTCTGGGGCTGCGGCGGCGTCGGCCTGATGGCGCAGCAGAGCGCGCGCCTGATGGGCGCCGAGCGGGTAATCGGGATCGACCGTTTTCCCGAGCGCCTGCGGATGGCGCGCGAGCATGCCGGCTCCGAGACGATCGACTACACCCAGGTCGACAGCGTGCTGGACGTGCTCAAGGAGATGACGGGCGGGCGCGGCCCGGATGCCTGCATCGACGCCGTCGGCATGGAAGCGCACGGCACCGGGCCGCAATACGCCTACGACCGCGTGAAGCAGGCCCTGCGCCTGGAGACGGACCGGGGCCAGGCGCTGCGCGAGGCGATCATGGCCTGCCGCAAGGGCGGCACGCTGTCGGTGCTCGGCGTCTACGGGCTGATCGACAAGTTCCCGATGGGCGCGGTCATGAACAAGGGCATGACGGTGCGCACCGCGCAGCAGCACGGACAAGCCTATATGGAGCGGCTGCTGGCGCACGCCCAGAAGGGCGAGTTGAACCCGGCCTACCTGGCCACGCACCGCTTCTCGCTCGAAGACGGCCCGCGCGGCTACGACATGTTCAAGCACAAGAAGGACGGCTGCGTGCGCGCGGTGTTTGCGCCCTAGGCAAGGTGACGCCCGGCGCCCACTAGGGAACCATCACCGTCCCCTGTCCCGGCGCCAGTATCTGGATCACCCCGCCCCAACTGCACATCAACTTGCTGCTATTGTTCAGCGCCGGCATATTCCCGATCAGAACCGTCGGCGCACCGACGATCCAGGTCCCGGCCGGCACCGGGACGCACGGCATCGGCGTCAACACGCCGAGCGCCGCCGCGGTTGCCGCCGCCACCGCCGGATTCGACGGGCTCATGCACACGCCGAATGGCGGCACATTCACGATCGGTGCACAGTCCATGATGGTCGCCGCCGGCACGCCACCGACCATGGTGCGGTTCGCCGGCAACACGATCAGCGAACTCGGCGCCGCGCCAAAACTGCATTGCAGCGATGCCCCCATGCAGGCGCAGATCGCCATGGCCGCCCTCAGCCCTTGACCGGCCGGCCGCGTTCGTCGAAGCGCTCCGGCGCGCCGGTCATCACGCCGGCGCTGTAGCTGCGCCGTTCCGCCAGCCCACCGCCGGGATGAAAGCGCCGCCACAGTCCATCCGGCAGGCCGCGCACATACCGGGTTTCCTCGAACAGCGTCCCATCCGCATAAAAGTCCTGCTGCAGCCCGTGTACCAGGCCGCGCCGGTAATGGGTCTTGCGTACCGTGACGCCTTGCAGCGAATAGAACTCGGCCGGCCCGTCGAGCTGGCCGTCCACGAAGAACAGGCGCGCCGAAGGCCGGTGCGGTGCGTGCAGGATCACGCACTCGCCATGTTGCACGCCGTCCGCGAAACGCATCGCCGCCTGCGGCGCCCCGTCCTGGCGGATCTGCAGCAGCCCTTCCAGCTTGCCGTCGCTTAGCATGCCCTGCATCTGCACGGCGCCGCCCTTGTCGACGATCTCGAATGCCCTGGTTTCCATCGTCCTCCGTTCCCTCCTAATTGATCTTCACCAGGCCGCCCTTCAGGGTCAGCATGCCGCCGCCATCCACGGTCTGGCTAGCGCTGGCCTTGTTCGTCAGGCTCAGGCCCGCGTCGTTGGTCAGCGACGTGCCCGCCTTGTTGGTCAGTTCGGTCCCGGCCTGGTTGGTGAGCGACGTCCCGGCTTTGTTCGTCAGCGCCGTCCCGGCCTCGGCATCGAACGAGGTGCCGGCCTTGATCGTTACCGATCCGGTGACGTCGATGCTCAGGTTGCCCTTGATCGTCAGCGTGTAGTTGGCGCCGGCGTCGTGGGTGAAGTCGGCCTTGTTGGTGTGGGTTTCGGCGCCGTCCACCGTCACGCCGCGCGTGCCCTTTACTGTCAGGGTCTCGTTGCCGGTGTCGACCGCCGTGCTCAGGTTGCCCTTGGCGACGGTTACCGTGCGGTTTCCCTCCTGCACTTCGATCGTCTGGTTCTGCTTCACCTGCAGGCTGGCGTCGTTCAGGACCTCGGTCTTCATGTCCTTCTGGGCGTGCAGGTACAGTTCTTCGGCGTCCTTCTTGTCCTCGAAACGGATCTCGTTGAAGCCGGCGCCGCCCTTCGACGACTCGGTCTTCACGCCGCTTTGGGTCTGCGAGGCCGGCACCGTGTAGGGCAAGGCGTTCGCGCCGTTGTATACGCTGCCCGTGACCAGCGGGCGGTCCGGGTCGCCGTCGAGGAAGCTGACCACCACTTCCTGGCCGACGCGCGGGATGAACTGGGCGCCGAAGCCTTTCCCGGCCCAGGCCTGGGCCACCCGCACCCAGCACGACGAGTTCTCGTCGCTCTTGCCCACGCGATCCCAGTGGAACTGCACCTTGACGCGGCCGTATTCGTCGGTCCAGATCTCTTCGCCGCTCTTTCCCACCACGATGGCCGTCTGGCTGCCGTGAATGCGCGCACGCGGCGTCAGTCGCGCCGGGCGGGTCGTCGCATCTTTCGGAAAAGCGACGAAACGGTTGCCGTAGCGCGTGTGGTCGGCTTCGTGGCTGACTTCCCGCAGCACCCAGTCGGCATTCGCATCGCTGCGTGCATGGCCTGCCAGCGTGAAGCTGTGGCCGGGCGCCAGGCCACGGTGGTCGCTTTCGCCACGCAGGGTGCGCGCGCCGGAGCCGAGTGCGTCGGCCCGGATCTTGGCCAGGGCGTCGCCGGCGCTCTTGGTGCTCCAGCCCCCGGGATACTCCACCATCGCCGGCTGGGCGGCGTCGGCTTCGGCCGTGGCCAGCAGCGAGGTCGCCGGCGTGGCAAAGGCGAAATCGGTACCGGTAAACGCCGCGCTGGCGGCTTCCTGCACCACTTCGCCCGAACGGATCGCCTGCAGCTCGCGCGCGCCCAGGCCGGCCGGAGCATAGGCGACGCTGGCCGCGCCGGGACAGGCGGCATACGCGTCGCTCGAATCGGCCAGGACCAGGGTGTGGCTGCCCGCCTCGTGCCGGAAGAAATAATGGATGCCTTCTTCTTCCAGCAGGCGCGATACGAAGGCGAAGTCGGTTTCGCCGTACTGCACGCAATAGTCGCGCGCCGTATAGCTGGCGCTCAGCTGCAGTTCATAGTCGGTGTAGCCGCCGCCGTCGAACACGGCTTCCACGATGTCGGGCACGCTCTTGTTCTGGAAGATGCGGTTGTCCGAGGACAGGGTCAGCCACCACAGCCAGGGCCGCAGCTCGACCAGGTAGACGGCGAAGCCGGCTTCGGCCGGTCGCTGGCGGATACGCGCGCACATGCCATCCAAGGGACGCACGGCGGCGGCGGCGCCCAGGGTCACGGTCAGGTGCTTGCCCAGTGCGGCCTTCAGGTCGAGCGCGTCGTCGTTCGAGCGGCAGGACAGCTCGAAGTGGAACAGCATGTCCATGCCTTCGCTGCCGGACAGGGCCTGGACGAACAGGCCGTCGAGCGGCGCCGCCGCGCTCAGCGCGAGCGTGGTGCTGGTGGAGTCGGCGTGGCCGGGCATCGCGTCCTGTCCTCGCTCAGAGCGGCGCCGCGCCGAGGATGTCGTCGGCCAGGCCGACTACCAGTTCGTCCATGATCACGCGGTCGATCTCGCGCGCGCCGCTGGCGCTGCATCGCGCCACCACCCAGTCGACCGTGCTGTCGTCGAAGCCGGGGAAGTCCGGGTCGGCCGCCAGCACGCGCGCGCCGACCTTCTCGAGCTTGAGCCTGGCAATGCGGCGGATGCCCTCGATGCGCAGCGGCAGGTAGGGCGTGACCGCCACCCGGGCCAGCAGGGCCGGCCGGAAGATGTCCGCGAGCAGCGGCTGCAGGCGCTCGGCCACCGCGCTCACCGCCACCGGACTCTCGCCGGCGGCGGCCTCCTCGACCAGCTCGGCCCCGGCGTTCGAGGTGGCGAGGATCACGGTGTTGCGGAAGTCGACCAGCAAGCCGGTGCCGTCTTCCATCACGCCCTTGTCGAACACGTTGTACAGGGCTTTGCGCACGTCGGGATGGGCCTTTTCGAATTCGTCGAGCAGGACCACGCTGTATGGGCGGCGCCGCACGGCCTCGGTCAGCACGCCGCCGCTGCCATAGCCGACGTAGCCGGGCGGTGCGCCCTTCAGTTGCGACACCGTGTGCGCCTCCTGGTACTCCGACATGTTGATCGCCACCAGGTTGCGCTCGCCGCCGTACAGCGCATCGGCCAGGGCATAGGCGGTCTCGGTCTTGCCGACGCCGGACGGCCCTACCAGCAGGAACACGCCGACCGGCTTGCCTGGGTCGAGCAGCCCGGCGCGGTAGGCCTTGATCCGGTTCGCGATCAGGGCCAGGGCGCCGTCCTGGCCGATCACGCGCGCGGCCAGGCGCCCCTGCAGCGTGCGCACGGCGTGGCTTTCGTCGGCCAGCATCTTGCCGACCGGGATACCGGTCCAGGCCGCGACCACGGACGCCACCGTCTTCGAGTCGACGCAGACCGGCACCATGGCGTCGTCCTGGCGGATCGCTTCCAGCCCGGCCTCGAGCCGCTGCAGCTGGGCCGCCAGCAGGTCGGGCGCGCCTTCTTCGTCTTCCTCGGGCGGCGAGGCGACGGCCGCCTTGCCGGCAATGCGGCCGCGCAGGCGCAGGATTTCCTGCACCGCGCTGCGTTCCTCCTCCCAGCGCGCCTGCAAGACACCCAGGCCCGTTTCAAGCGCCGCCAGTTCGGCCGCCAGGCGCGCGATCGCCTCCGTGTGCGCGGCCCCGGTGGCCTGCTCGGCGCGCAGGCGCGCCAGTTCCTCGGCGCCGGCGGCGATGCGGCGCCGCGCCGCCTCCACTTGCGGCGGCGTGTCGTGCTGGCCCAGGGCCACGCGTGCGCAGGCCGTGTCGAGCACCGAGATCGCCTTGTCCGGCAGCTGGCGCCCGGGCAGGTAGCGGTGGGTCAGCTTGACGGCGTCGTGCACCGCGCTTTCCAGGATGCTCACTCCATGGTGCTGCTCGAGCTTGACCGCGATCCCGCGCAGCATGTCGGCCGCCGCCGCCTCGCCCGGTTCCTCGACCTGCACCAGCTGGAAGCGGCGCGCCAGGGCCGGGTCCTTTTCGATGTATTTCTTGTATTCGAGCCAGGTGGTGGCGGCCAGGGTGCGCAATTCGCCGCGCGCCAGGGCGGGTTTCAGCAGGTTGGCGGCGTCGCCCTGCCCGGCCGCGCCGCCGGCGCCGATCAGGGTGTGGGCTTCGTCGATGAACAGGATCACCGGCGGCGCGGCCTTGCGCACCTCTTCGATCACGTCCTTCAGGCGCTGTTCGAACTCGCCCTTGACGCCGGCGCCGGCCTGCAGCAGGGCCAGGTCGAGCACGCGCAGGCCGACCCCGCGCAGCGGCGGCGGCACGTCGCCCTCGGCGATGCGGCGCGCCAGGCCTTCCACCACGGCGGTCTTGCCGACGCCGGGCGCGCCGACCAGGATCGGGTTGTTCTGGCGCCGCCGCAGCAGGATGTCGACCACTTGCCGGATCTCGGCGTCGCGTCCGACGATGGGATCGATGCGGCCGGCGCGGGCATCGGCCGTCAGGTCCTGGGTGAACTGGTCGAGGGCCGGTGTCGGGCCGCCCGGCGCGGCCGACGCCGGAACCTTCGTCCCCGCGCCGCCCGATGCAGGCGGCGTCTCGATCGAGCCGGCCGTCCATTCGGCGATCGAGGCGCGCAGGCTGTCGCGGCCGACCCGCAGCAGCGAGGAGTGCGCGCCGATCAGGGTCGCGCGCGATGGCTCGTGCTCCAGCAGCGCGAGCAGGATCGCCGCCGAACGCACCTGGGCCAGGCCCAGGTCGAGGCTGCACAGCAGCCAGGCCTGCTGCAGCAGCGCGATCAGTCCCATGCCGAAGGCGGGCTCGCGCACGTGGCCGCGCCGGACGCCTTCCAGCACGCGGGCCAGTTCCTGCTCGACCAGCACCGGCTCGACCCCGCAGCGCGCCAGCACCGCGGCAATGTCGTTCGCCGGGCTGCCGAGCAGTTCCAGCAGCAGGTGCTCGATCTCGACATGGTAGTGCTGCTGCGCCATGCAGCGGCCCACGGCGCGCTTCAGGGCGCCCGCGCAATGCGGGTTCAGGGTATTCACCAGCGCGCGGTAATCGACGCTCATCGTGGTTCTCCGATTCTATCTCCAGTCGCGCTGCCGGGTTGCAGCGTGGGCAGCGGATCGAGGATCAGGGTGATGCCGCGTTCCTCGCGGTGCGGCCGCTCGCCGACCCAGCTGCTGTAGCCGAGCAAGAACGCCTCGCCGCCAAAGGCGATGCCGAGCGTGTCGCGGGTCGCCTCCGGCTCCGGCGCGAGGGTCAATTCGCAGCGCAGGTGCGGCCCCAGGTACCAGGCGCACAGCGCGGCCAGTTCGGCATGGCGGCTGCCGCCCGGCAGCAAGGCGCGGAACAGCGCGGCCGGCACGGCGCCGAAGTCGACCCGCACCAGGCCGCCGGCGTCGAGCACGCGCTCGCCGAGCACCGCGCCCGCGACCGCGCCGGGATCGAGCAGGTCGTTGCGCTCGCCCAGCACCGTCTGCAGTTCCGGGTCCAGCTCCAGCCAGCGGCGCCCGCCTTCGCTGCCGGTAGCGGGCACGCCGAAGCGGCTGCGCAGCAAGGCCAGGAAACCGTGCATGGAATGGCGCTGCTGTACCGCCGCCGGCAGGTTCGGCAGCAGCGCCTGGGCCAGGGCGCGCGCCGGCGCGCTGGCGCCGAGGCCGGTCAGAGCGCGCAGCGCCGGGGCCAGGGGCGCCGCTCCGGGCGCCTGGAACGGCGCCGCGGCGCGCAGCGCATCCGCCGCCCGGTACAGCAGCGACAGCAGGCGATGCTGGAAGATGCCGAGGAAGTCAGCGGCGGCGCTGTCGCGCTCCAGCAGCTGGGTGCGCAGCAGCTCGGTGTAGGCGTCGGGCAGCGGACCGTCGGCGCTGGCCAGGCCGAAGAAATTTACGCGCATTTGCCAGCGGCCGGGGGCGCCGTGCGGATCGTCCGGGTCCGGCGCTGCGCCGGGTTCCAGCCGGGCCAGCGGCGCCGGGCGAAAGCCGAAGGCGAATGCCGCGGTCAGGGACAGCGCTTCGCGGCGCGGATCGGTGCCGCGTCCGAGCGGCGCCGGCGCCAGGGCGCCGGCGTGGTGCAAGGCGGCCAGGCGCTCGATCAGGTCGACCGCCTGGACGAAATCGAAGCTGCCGGCCGCGGCCTGCAAGAGCGCCTGCACGCTGGGGGAATGGACCGCGCCGCTCATCGGCTACAGCTGCAGTTGCGCGCTGGCGCGCGCCGGCCAGGCGTACAGCGCGCGGCCGTCGTCCTGCTCGATGCGCAGCTCGACGAAGGTGTTGATGCCGGCATAGCCGGCGAGGAAGCGCTGCAGCACCGCCCCGAACAGCAGCACGCTGCCGCGCATGCCGGAGGTCTCCACCTGCAGGGTCAGCGCATACCCGCGGCGGTAACCCTGCCAGGGATCGTCGGCGATGTAGCGCGTCACCGCCTGGCAGCGCAGCGCCTGCAGGGCGCCGATCTGGCTGTCGGCGCGCGGACCGCCGGTGAGATTGTTCAGGGCCAGCAGTTCCTTCAGGCTGGCCAGGGCCTCGGCGCCGTCGACCAGCGACAGGTGGTTCAGCGACAGCTGCGACACCAGCTTCCAGCGCGCCGCGCCGTCGGGCGCCGCCATCGACTGGACGCTCGGCTTGTGCAGGGCGCGGATGTCCAATGCGTCGCCGGCGTCTTCCATGTGCAGGGCGGCGCCGGCGTGCAGGCCCGCGGCGGCCGCGCGGCTGGTGCACAGCAGGCGCGCCGTCAGCGTGCGCGCCTCCGGCGTGGCCGGATCGAAGGCCGGGTCGACGAAGGTGAGCAGCAAGTCGCTCCCCGCCAGCCCCGCCTTGAAGGCCGGCCCGCGCCGCGCATGCCAGTACACCTGCGGCGCGGCGCCCGGCAAGCCATGGAAGCCATAGTATGGCGCCACCGGCACGGCGCGCTGGCCGGGAGCGCTGCTGGCCACCTCCTCGATGCTGTAGATCTCGGTGGTGCGCTCGCGGTGGCTGTCGGCGACCAGCTTGTATTCGCTGCGCATGCCATTCATGCGCAGCGGCTCCGAGGTGCGCCGGAACAGGTTGACGGCCGGGGTGCAGCCCAGTTCGATGGCGTCCGGTTCCAGTTCCAGCGCGGCGCCGGGCCGGGCGTCGAACACGAATTCCAGCGTGCCCCAGCCCGCTGCCGGGGCGCCGGGATGCGGCGTACGGCCCAGCGCCGACAGATCGAGGTCGAAGAACTGGAACTTCAGCGGGAAGGCGAAGTATTCGAGCAGCAGGCGCAGGCCCGGGTGGGTGTCGCCACGCTCGGGCAACATCGCATCGGCGCCTTCCAGGCCGGCGAAGCGCGGCAGCACGCCCGCCAGCGGGATGCCGGGCCGCTGTTCCCAGCCGGGCGGGCGCCAGCGCACCTCCAGCGTGTGGCCGTACAGCAGGTCGCACAGGCGGGCGGCGTGCTCGCCGGCGCCCTTCACATAACAGCGCAAGGTATCGAGCCCGGCCGCGCCGGGCAGGAAACCGGGATGCTCCGGCGCCGCGCGCAGCGCCAGGGCCAGCACGCTGCGCTTGGCCGGATGGCTGCTGTAGCGCTCCAGCTTCTCGGTCTCCAGGCGCGGCGGGCAGACCAGGTCCAGCGGCCACAGGGTGACCGGGTAGCAGGTACGGAAGTACACGCTGTCGCCGCCCGGAAGAGTGCCGTAGAGCGGCGTGTCCGGTGCGATCCGATACCCGCCCGAGAGGTCGACCTTGCCGCCGGCGCCGGCGAAGCGCACCACGGTGGCCGAGGGCAGCGGGCGCGTCGCGTGCGGACAGAGCTGCTCGAGCAGGTTGGCGGCCAATTCCGACACGCTGTCGTCGATCTTGCGGTGCAGGCGCGCGGCCAGGAAGGCGAAGCTTTCGATCAGGCGCTCGACGTGGGGATCGGCGCTGCCGTCGGCCGACAATTCGATGCGCGCCGCCACCGCCGGGTTGGCGCGCGCGAATTCGGCGCCGGCGCTGCGCAGGTAGCGCAGCTCGCGTTCGTAGTCCTCGCGTTCGCGCTCGGCGGCGTTCATCGGTCGTCCTCGATGGCGACCAGCCTGGCGCCGTCGCTGCCCAGGGTGATGGCATAGGTAACGGCCTGGCCGCCGCCGATCTGCAGCCGCCCGCGCAGGCGCACCAGCAGCAGGCGCAGGCCGGCCGGATGCAGCAGCACCTCGGCCTGCGGCGCCCGCAGGCGCGGTTCGAAGGCGCGCACCGCACGCGCGACGCCGTTCGCCAGGCGCTGGCGGTCGTCGGCATTCGCGGCGTACAGGGCGGTCCAGTCGGGGATGCCGTAGTCGGGCACGCTCAGGCCCTCGCTGCGGCCGCTGGCGCTGCGCCCGTTCAGCAGGCGCAACAGCTCGGCGCCGACCGAGGCGCGCAGCCCGTCCGCATCGAGGACGCCGCCGTGGCCCTTGCGCCCGAGGCGCTCGAGCAGCGGCAGGCGCGCCGGATCGGTGTGTGGACGGGCGCCGCGCATCGCCGGTCCGGCTTACTTCTCGACCTTGTTGGCCGCCATGTCCCAGGTGGTGGCCGCGGTGCCTTCCTTGGTGCCGTCGTCCTTCTGCGAGGTCAGCTCCCACTTGATCTTGGTGAAGTTCAGCGACAGCGTCTCGACCGGCTTGCCGCCGGCGCCGCCGCTGACGCTGACGTTCGAGATCACCACGTTCGACAGGGTGTAGACGATCAGCGGCATGGCGATGCCGTCGTCGACGCCCGAGTTGCGGCCAACGCTGATGATGGCCGAGGGGATGCCCTTGCCGGCGCAGCAGTATTCGTTCAGCGTCGGCGTGGCGCCGTCGACGAACTTGGTGAGCGTGAATTCGCCCACGTGCGGGCGCCCCGACGTGCGTTCCTTGTTGCTGACGTCGTTGGTCACCTGCATCGCCACGTTGTGGCTGTAGGACATGAGTTCGATCTTGTCGACGAAGCCTTCCAGCATCGAGTCGCCCTTGATGGTCTCGCCCAGGTCGAGAATGATTGCATCCATGTGTGTCTCCGCTCGTTCGTGTGGTGGCGCCGGACCGGCGGTCCGGCGGCGCTATCGGTTCAGCCCTTGGCCGGCGGCGGCAGTTCCGCCACCAGCCGGATCGAGGTGGTCAGCTCCTCGAGCTGGAAGTGCGGCTTGAGGAAGACCGTGGCCCGGTAGGCGCCGACCTTGCCCGGCACGCTGACCACGTCCACGCGCGCCTCGCGCAGCGGATACTGGGCCTTGATCGCCTGGGCCGCGTTGTCGTTCACCAGCACGTAGTCGGCGATCCAGTTGTTCAGATAGCGCTCGACCTGCTCGCGGGTGGCGAAGGAGCCGATCTTGTCGCGCATGATCACCTTCAGGTAGTGGGCGAAGCGCGAGGCCGCCAGCACGTAGGGCAGCATGGCCGAGATGCCGGCATTCGCATTCGCCAGGTCCTTGTTGTACTTCTTCGGCCGCGCCGCGGTCTGGCCGCCGAAGAACACCGCCATGTCGTCGTTCTTCTTGTGGCACAGGGCGATGAAGCCGAGATCGCTGAGCTCCTTCTCGCGGCGGTCGGTGATTGTCACCTCGGTCGGGCATTGCAGGGTCTTCAGCTTGCCGCTGGCCTCGGTCGGGAAGTTAAACAGCGGCAGGTTGGTGACGGCGCCGCCGCCTTCCACCCCGCGGATCGCCGCGCACCAGCCGTACTGGGCGTAGGCATTCGTGATGCGCTGGGCCAGCGCGTAGGCCGCGTTCCCCCACAGGTACTTGTCGTGGGTGGCCTCGGCGCCGTACAGGAACTTCTCGGCCGGGACGCCGGTCTCGGCGTTCAGGTAGGTGCGGGTGTCGCCGAACACGTTTTCCTCGTAGCCGAGGCCATCGACCGGGTTGTTCTCGTCGCCGTACGGCAGGCGCAGCAGCATGCGCGGGAGGACCATGGTCACGTAGCGGGCGTCGTCGCTGTCGCGGAAGTTGCTCCACTTCTTGGCGTCCAGACCCTCGAAGATCTTGGCCAGGTCGTGCGGATTGGCCAGCTCGGTAAACGAGTCCAGCCCGAACAGGCCGTGCTCGGCGCCGGTGATCAGCGGCGCATGGGCGGCGGCGGCGACGCTGGCCAGGCGGCTCAGGAAGCCGACCTCATTGGCCTTGCGGCCGAAGTGGTAGTCCGCCACCAGCAGGCTGAAGGGATTGCCGCCGAAGGTGCCGTATTCTTCTTCGTAGATCTTCTTGAACAGGGCCGACTGGTCGAACGACGCCGCCTTGGCCAGGTCGTCGGCCAGGTTCTTGCTGGCCACGTTCATCACCTTAAGCTTCAGGCGGGTGCTGGTCTCGGTGCCGTAGACCAGGTAGTGCAGGCCGCGCCAGGCCGATTCCAGGGCCTGGAAGCCCTTGTCGTGCAGGATGGTGTCGAGACGTTCGCTGATCAGGGCGTCGATTTGCCGGATGCGTTCGTTGATCACCTGGACCGGCTTGTCGGCCTGGGCGCTGCTGGCCCTGGCGACGCTGAGCGCCGTCTGCAGCACGCGCGCCGCGGTTTCCTTCTGGCTGCTGTCGTAGGTGTTCTTGATGACCATGGCGAGCAGCTGCTCGTCGTCACAGTCGAGGTTAGCTTTTTCTGCGGCTAGTTTCTGTTCGTGGTTCAGCTCGATGTCCGCTTGCATGTTCGGCTCCAGGAAAACAGTGGATGAGGTGGCCGCGCCGCGGCCCGGGTCAGGCGACGGGCGTGGGACTCAGGACGCGGCCTTGCCGTCCGCGCCGCCGTCCGCGCCCCCGTCGTCCGCGCCGCCGCCGTTTCCTTTCTCGCCCTCGCCCGCGGGCTTGCCGCGCGCCGCCGAGAAGGCGCTGCCCAGCCGGTCCTCGAGGCGGACGTTGCCGTCCAGGCGGGCCAGCATGTCGCGCAGGCGGCCGCGTTCCTCGTACAGCTCGCGCAGGGTGTCGTCCATCTTCAGCAGGGCCACCGGGTCGAAGTCGGCGAACTTCTCGAAGGTGAAGGTGGCCGCGAATGCGGCGGCCGCGTTCTCGCCCTGCAGGCGGGTGCTGGCCGGCAGGTTGACGGTCACGGTGGGCGCGATGTCTTTCATGATCTCGTCGAAGTTGCCGCCGTCGATCTCGCGGAAAGCCTGGTCGGCCACCACCTTGTCTTCCTTGCCGTCGAGGTTGGCGAAGATGCCCACCACGAGGGGCAGTTCCTTTTTCTGGACGGCGTCGCCGATCTCCACGTCATACGTAATCTGCACCCGCGGCGGACGGTTGCGGTCGAGCCAATGCTGGCCATTCTCGATATCGGGCATCGCTACTCCTGGTACGCAGTGCGCAACGGCGCCTTGCCATGCGCGGTGGATAGGACCGACGGGGACGCGCGCATGCCGGGAAATACAGCCTTATGCATGATGCGTAATCGACTGTCGGTTGCAAAAAACACCGACCAGATTACGCCCGAAACGGGAGCGCTGGGAAGCCCCGTGTTGCAGAAATAAAAATTTTTTACAACGCAATTTGTTGCGCGTTGGCGGTGCTATATTTCGATCCATCTCGCCGGCGGCAAGCGCTGCCGGCGCGGCCACCAGGCAGTTCGCACAGGAGAAATCCGTTTGCCCAGCTCCCTTCTCCCCTTGCCCCGAAACCGTCTTGACGCGCACCGTGCGGGTTCGCTGATCCCAGTGCTGGCATGCCTGCTGGCGCTGGGGGGCTGCTCCAGCGTGCGCGCCCTCTGGCCGTCGAAAATCGCGCTGTCCGACCTGAGTTTCGAGGTGGCCCGCCAGGCCAACGGCGGCATGCCCTTCGCGGTCGAACTGGTGGCCGCCGGCGACGACGAACTCGTGACGCGCCTGCAAACCCTGCGCGCCGACCAGTGGTTCGATCCGGCCTCGAACCTGAAGGCCGATTATCCGAAGACCCTGCAGAGCTGGTACTACGAGCTGACGCCGGGCCTGCAGTTGCGCGAACGGCCCACGCCGTTCGCCGGGGCCCGCGCGCGCGGCCTGTTCCTGTTCGCCCATTACGAGGGCAAGGGCGCCTACCGCCTGCGGCTCGACAGCTACGCGCGCGCCACGGTCCGTTTCGTCGAAAAGGAGATCGTGCTGGAGGGGACGCCATGAACGGCCTCCAACCGCCGCGCGATGTGGCGCCGTCTGTGGCGCCGTCCGACGCCGGCCTGGCCGCCATTCCCGACGCGGTGCGCTGGTACCAGGGCATGCGCCTGGCGCCCCAGCATTTCCAGCTGCAGGCGGCGCGCCAGGAGATGCTGGCGCCGGCCCTGCTGCGCGCAGTCGAACCCCTGCACTGGGGCCTGCTGCGCCTGGCCGTGCGCCAGGACGGCCGCTGCGTGATCGTCGACGCGATCGAGGCGATCATGCCCGACGGCTTGCCGGTCGCGGCCGGTCCCGAGGCCAGGCTGCGCATCGAACTGAAGGACGCACCGGACGATACCGACAAGACCTGGCGCGTGTCGCTCGCCGTGCCCGGCCGCGCGCTTGCGGGGAGCAGGCGCTACCTGCCCGACGGCCAGGGCGAGATCCCCGACCAGAACGGCGAAGCCGGGCCGCTGCAGGTGTCGCGCCTGAAGCCGAACCTGATGCTGGTGGGCGGCAGCGGCGAAGGCTACGCGCCCGGCGAGCTGCTGCCGCTGCTGCGCTTTCGCGACATCGGCGGCCTGCCCTCGCGCATGGCCTACATCGCGCCCTGGCTGCGGGTCGGCCCGCAGCTCGGCCTGTACCGCCGCATCGAGGCCCTCTGCGCGCGCCTGCGGGCCAGCTACGCGACCCTGTCCGAGGCCTTCGACAGCGAGCAGGCCGGCGCCGGCGCCGAACCCGGCATCGACGACTTGCGCCGGCTGGCGCTGCTGGCCGGCCTGCTCGGGGTGCTGGCGGCCGGTATGCCGCAGCCGGTGCTGCCGCGCTTGCCCGCCTTCGATTACCGCGACATCGGCGCATCGATGATGCCGCTGCTGGCCCAGCTCGAG
>Ga0209023_10000787_pt1 | contig 45258 bp, 30 predicted proteins | sample LakOneMetagenome_FD_187468 | JGI IMG/M metagenome (GOLD analysis project Ga0209023, IMG submission 187468) | Freshwater and sediment microbial communities from Lake Erie, Canada (SPAdes) (version 2) | ecosystem: Environmental > Aquatic > Freshwater > Lentic | place: Lake Erie, Canada...
CGCGCCGCCTGCCGCGGCCCGGGATGAACGCCAATAGCGCTCGTCTCGCGACAATCACGCCAACGCGATGTTTTCTTAACAACGCGCATGGGAACCTGACCGAGGTTTACACGGGCAGGAGTCCCCCAATGACCAATCCACAGAATCCCAACGACCCGAATTCGCTGTCGCTCGCATCGGGCGGCGAAAAGAAGGCCGATTTTTCCAACGTGCAGGGCCACGTCGATACCGTGCCGGGGACCGGCGGCGGTGGCGGCGGCACCGGCGGCAAGGCCGATTTCTCCAACGTGGTCGGCAAGGTCGATGGCGTACCGGACGGCGGTGGCGCCGGCGCGGGCGAGCAGACCTACACCGTGCAGAAGGGCGACACGCTCTCGCACATCGCGCAGAAACACTACGGCAAGGCCAGCAAGTGGCATGCGATCTTCGATGCCAACCGCGACCAGATCGACAACCCCGACAAGATCTTCCCGGGCCAGGTGCTCAAGCTCCCTGACGCCAACAGCTGATCCATCGCCGTCGATCCTCGCCGATTACCAACATCCACCAAGGAGCCACCCCATGATCCGCAACCGCATTTCGCTGGCCGTCGCCGCCGCACTGATCGCGACCGTCGCGCTCGCCGGCTGCAAGAAGAAGGACGAGATGGCGACGACCACCCCGCCCGCCACCACCGAACCGGCGCCCGCACCGATGCCGGCTCCCGCCACGACCCCGGCCACCGTCACCTCCGTCGACCTCGGCAGCGCCGTCGGCGCCGACAACAAGGTGACCATGGCTGCGACCAGCTTCGCGACCAAGGACACCATCCACGCCTCGGTCGCTACCGATGGCGATGCCGCCAAACTCAACGCGAAGTGGACCTACCAGGACGGCCAGACCGTCGACAGCCAGGACAAGGACGTGCCGGCAGGCCCGCAGGTCTCCGACTTCAGCATCAGCAAGCCCGATGGCTGGCCGAGCGGCAAGTACAAGGTCGAGATCTCGCTCAACGGCGCCGTGGTCCAGAGCCGTGATTTCGAAGTGAAGTGATGCAAGCGCAAGCTTGAGATGCGCGAAGGGCGCGGCGAAAGCCGCGCCCTTTTCGTTGGCTCGAACCTGGCGGTCGATCCGCCGGGATCAGTAGCCCAGCGCCGCCGCCAGTTCGCGCGTCTCGCGGCCGAGCACGTCCTCGGAGTAGAAACGCTGCCAGCGCACCGCCGCGTCCGGATTGATCGCGTTGTGCAGGTGGAACTTGAGGTCGCCGCTCATGCGCGAGGCCGTGGCCACGCCATCGGTCATGCGATCCATGTCGTCGTACGGGTTGACCATCGCGCTTTCGTACGCAATGCCGGCGAAACCGCAGATGCGGCGCAGCACCGCTTCGGGTTCGACCACCAGTTGTTCGTACTGCACCTGCAGCCAGCGTTCGGGCGAGACCTGCTTCTCGATCTCGAGCGTGTTCTGCTGGGCCAGCAGCCAGGTCAGCTCGGCCAGCTCGCGGCTGCCGTAACCGCCTTCCTGCGACGCGCTCGGCGGCAGCAGGCGCTGCATCGACGACTCCTCGTACGAACGCACCATGCCCAGCGGATGGCGGACCAGGTGGATGTACAGCGGATCGACGAAGTCGCGCTCGATGCGCTTGAGGATGTCGACATCGACGATGTACCACGGCGTCTTGTCCACCAGCAGGCGTTCGCCCTGCAGCGGCGCCTGCAATTCGCGGTAGAAGGCCTTGGTGGTCATGCCCTGCCGTTCGCAGTCGGCGACGAAGGCCAGCGACTGCTCGGCGCTCCAGCCCTTGAGGTGCATCAGCGCGCGTGCGGTGCCTTCGAGCAGGTGGTCGGTGTGCGCGCCGGAGAGCGCCTTGCGCCGGTCGGCCATGGTCCGGTACGGCAGCAGGTGCAATTCGGGCGGGGCGAAGAGTTTCGAGTTCCCGGCCAGCAGGATGCGCAGCAGGGTGGAACCCGAGCGCGGCGGCGAGAGCACGAACACGGCGCGTTCGTTCTTCGGCGTGCCGTCGTCGGCCAGGTCGCGCACCGGGAAGCGGCGGCGGAAGGTCGCGAGCTTGCCGGCGGTGACGCGCTCCTCCTCGGGCACCGAGGTCACCCGCTGCGGATCGGTCGCGGCCGGGCTGGCAGGCGCCGTGGGTACGCCGTGGTTGAGTCGTCCGGCGACGAATTCGGCGATCTGGCGCACGGTCACGTCGTCGATGTACTTGCCTCCCTGCATCAGCAGGTCCTGGAAGCCGAGCTTGGTCTTGAACTCGCTTTCGATGGCGACGGCCATCTGGATGAAATCGATCGAGGCGAAGCCGACGTCACCGACCATGGTCGTGCCGGAATTCATGCCGCCTTCGAGTTCGACATCCCAATCCTCGGTGAGATCCGCAATCACCCCGATGACCCGCCCTTCCACCGCCTCGACCGTATGCACGTGTGCTTTTCCCCGAAAACTCGCCAGAACCGATGTCACCGCGGGCAAAGCGCACGGCAACCGTGATGATATTCACAAATACGCCGCAGTGCAGCAAAAATGCCCGTCAACGGCGCGGGCCCGGAAACAGGGCGGCCCGAAACCCGCATTCAGGCCGCTTGCCCAAGGGACTCCGGATGCTGCTGGCAACCGACATCCCATGCGCAGCGGTTCATCAACCACGCATGCAATTCCCCTGGTCGGCAAACGGTAGAACGCGAAATGCGGCCGATCGCGGACATGCGCGACAATGGCGGTCTTTCCGACTCGCATCGCCGCCATGCCCGAGCCCGCGCAGATCCTCTACACCCTCACCGACGAGGCGCCCTTCCTCGCCACCGCCTCGTTCCTGCCGATCGTGCAGGCCTATGCGAAGGCTGCGGGCGTGGAGGTCGGCACCCGCGACATCTCGCTGGCGGCGCGCATCCTCGCCCAGTTCAACGACCTGCTGCCGGCGGAACAGCGCGTCACCGACGACCTGCGCGAACTCGGCGAGCTGGCGAAGACGCCGCAGGCCAACATCATCAAGCTGCCCAACATCAGCGCCTCGGTGCCGCAGCTGAAGGCGGCGATCGCCGAACTGCAGGCGCAGGGCTTCGCGCTGCCGGATTACCCGGAGGACGCGCAGGGCGACCGCGACAAGGACATCAAGGCGCGCTACGCCAGGGCGATGGGCAGCGCGGTGAACCCGGTGCTGCGCGAGGGCAATTCCGACCGGCGCGCGCCGAAGGCGGTGAAGGCCTACGCGCGCAAGCATCCGCACCGCATGGGTGCGTGGAGCGCGGATTCGCAATCGCATGTCGCGCACATGGACGATGGCGATTTCTACGGTAGCGAACAGTCCTACACCATGGTCAACCCGGGCAGCCTGCGCATCGAGTTCACCAGTGCCACCGGCAGCAGTTTCCCGCTGCGCGCGCCGGTGCAGGTGCAGGCCGGGGAAGTGATCGACGCCGCGGCGATGGGCGCGGCGCAACTGGCGGCCTTCGTCGATGCGCAGATCGCGGATGCGAAGGCGCGCGGCGTGCTGTTCTCGCTACACCTCAAGGCGACGATGATGAAGGTCAGCGACCCGATCATGTTCGGCATCGCGGTCTCGCGCTTCTACGCGCCGGTGCTGGAAAAGCACCCGAAGACCATCGCCGAACTCGGCTTCGACCCGAACAACGGCATCGGCGACCTCTACGCCAGGCTCGGCCAGTTGCCCGAAGCCAAGCGCATGGAAATCGAGGCCGACCTCCAGGCGCTGTATGCGCAGCGCCCCGCGCTGGCGATGGTCAATTCGGACAAGGGCATCACCAACCTACACGTGCCCTCTGATGTGATCGTGGATGCATCGATGCCGGCGATGATCCGCGACAGCGGCCGCATGTGGAACGCCAACGGCGCGCTGCAGGACACCAAGGCGGTGATCCCGGACCGGAACTACGCCGGCATCTACCAGGTGGTGATCGAGGACTGCAAGGAACATGGCGCGTTCGACCCGGCGACGATGGGCAGCGTGCCGAACGTCGGATTGATGGCGCAAGCCGCCGAGGAATACGGCTCGCACGACAAGACCTTCAGGATCGCCGGCGACGGCACCGTGCGCGTGGTCGACGAACAGGGCACCGTGCTGCTGCAACACCCGGTCAAGGCCGGCGACATCTGGCGCATGTGCCAGACCAGGGATGCGCCGATCCGCGACTGGGTGAAGCTGGCGGTGAATCGCGCGCGGCTGTCGAACACGCCGGTGGTGTTCTGGCTCGATCCGCAGCGCGACCACGATCGCGGACTGATCGCCAAGGTCGCGGCCTACCTCAACGAGCACGACACCGCCGGCCTCGACATCCGCATCCTGTCGCCGGTGGAAGCGATGCAGTTCTCGCTGGCGCGCATCCGCAAGGGCGAGGACACGATTTCCGCCACCGGCAACGTGCTGCGCGACTACCTCACCGACCTGTTCCCGATCATGGAACTGGGCACCAGCGCGAAGATGCTGTCGATCGTGCCGCTGATGAATGGCGGCGGCCTGTTCGAGACCGGCGCCGGCGGCAGCGCGCCCAAGCACGTGCAACAGTTCGTGGCCGAGGATTATTTGCGCTGGGATTCGCTGGGCGAGTTCCTCGCGCTGGCCGCCTCGTTCGAGCATCTCGCGAACGTGGCCGGCAACAAGCGTGCGCAAGTGCTGGCCGATGCGCTGGATGCAGCGAACGCGAAGTTCCTCGACAACGACAAGTCGCCCGGGCGCAAGCTGGGCACCATCGACAACCGCGGCAGCCATTTCTACATCGCGCTGTACTGGGCGCAGGCGCTGGCCGGACAAACGACGGATGCGGAACTGGCTTCGAAATTCGCGCCGCTGGCGAAGGCCTTGACCGACAACGAGGCGAAGATCGTCGCGGAGTTGATCGCGGTGCAGGGCAAGCCTGTCGACATCGGCGGCTACTACAAGCCGGCGATGGACAAGCTGTCCGCGGCGATGCGCCCGAGTGCGACGTTCAATGCGGCGTTGGATGCCTTGTCCGCCAGCTGAAACCACGCTCGGCACCACGCGACGAAGGCCCGGGAGACCGGGCCTTCGTCGCGTTCCCTCCTCGTCAGGCGCAGGCGACCCGGCGTTCGACGGTGATCGGCTTCGCGGCGACGCGACGCTCGCGCCGGCGCGCATAGGTGTCGAACGCGCGCCGCGCGGCGAGGCGGTTGCCGAAGGTCGGGCCATAGGCTTCTTCGTCGAGGCCGATGCGCGGATCGAGGTCGTCGAGACCGCCGAGGTACCACAGGGTCTTGAACAGGGAGTTCGGGGACGTCTTCATGGGGGACTCCTGGTGCGGGTTCGCACGGGCGTGCGGGATTTGCGTCGTGGCCAGGTCGCGCGCGAGTCGCGCATCGGCGATGTGGCCGTGCAGGAACAGCAGATCGGTGGCGATGTTCATGGCCTTGTCTCCTTCGAACGAGGGTTCGTCTTGAGTGGAATCGAAGATAGGCGCATGCTCGGCGCTTGAAAATCGCGATTTCGGCAAGCCTGGCTTGAATCTGCTTCAAGGATTCCCCGAATGAGCCGTCCTCCGCTACATGCCCTGCAGGGCTTCGTCGCCGTCGCGCGCAGCGGCAACTTGTCGCGCACGGCGCAATCGCTGCACCTCACCGTCAGCGCGCTCAGCCACCAGATCCGCGGGCTGGAGGAACGCCTCGGCCAGCGCCTGTTCCTGCGCAACGCGCGCGGCGTCGAACTCACCGCCGACGGCCGCCTGTTGTACGAACGCATCGCCCAGCACTTCGATGCGATCGAACAGGCGCTGCGCCCGTTCCGCGCGCCCCGCGACGACGTGCTGACGCTGACCCTGATGCCTTCGTTCGCCTCAAGCTGGCTGGTGCCGCGGCTACCGCGCTTCCTCGCCGCGCACCCGCAACTGGAGATCAACCTGCAGTCCTCGGTCGCCGTGGCCGATTTCGAGCGCGACACCCGGCTCGACGCCGGCCTGCGCTACGGGCCCGGGCAGTGGCCTGGCGTGGACGCGGTGCACCTGTTCGACGACTGGGTGACGCCGACCGCGAGTCCGGCGCTGATCGCGAAGCTGGGACGGCCGACGCTGCAAACCCTCGACGGCTTTCCCCTGCTCGGCGCGCCCGGCGGGCGCTGGAGCGAATGGTTCGATGCCTTCGGCGGCCACGCGCCGAAGCGTTTCGTCGCCACCTTCGATGATTCCGAAACGCTGCACCGCGCCGCGGTCGAAGGCCTCGGTGTCGCGCTCGGCCGGATCACGCTGACCCGGCCGCTGGTCGAAGCCGGCCTGCTGGTGCCGTTGTTCGATGCACGGCTGAAAGCCGAGTACGCACATTACCTGGTGTATCCGCCGCGCTCGCAGTCGCACCGCGGGCTGGCCGCGTTCCGCGACTGGCTGCTGGCCGAAGCACGCGATTACGAACGGCAGGCGGCGCCCACACCGAAACGCGCGCCCCGCAACAAGGCGGGGCGCTGATCGCGGACTACGGCAGGTTCAAGGAATGCAGGAAACCGTCGACCTGGGTGGTGAGGGCGCCGGGCGCGCCCAGTTGCGCGTTGATCTCGCCATGGCGCATGTCGATCGGATAGACGCTCACGCGGCCACCCATCGACTTGGCCTTGTCGGCGTAGGCACTGGCCTGCGCGCAGGAATCCGCACGCTGGCTGGAGCACACCAGCAGCATCGGCACCGGCGCGCTGTTGAGCCTGAGGATCGGCGACGCATCGCGCCAGAGTTGCTGGTCGCTGCCGAAGGCTTCGTCGTACAGGCCGAAGTGCTTCTTCTGCATGATGTCGACGACGTTGTAGGCCGCGCTGTCCAGGACCACGGTGCCGAGCCACGAGTTGGCGCCGGCGTTGCTGGCGATCGATGGCGCCGAGCTCAGCAGCGACACCAGGTGCGCGCCGGCGGAATGGCCCATCAACACGAAGCGTGACGGATCGCCGCCCCAGGAACGCGCCTTGCCCTGGGCGAAAGCGAGCGCCTTGGCGATGTCCTGCGCCTCGCCCATCGGCGTCACTTGCGGCACCAGGCGGTAGCCGACCGAAATCACGATGTAGCCCTTCGGCAGCCAATGCTCGACCTTGTTGTTGACCACGCCGGCGGCTTCCTTGTCGCCGCGCCGCCAGCCGCCGCCGTGAACCATGAAGATCACCGGCGCGTTCTGCGCGTTCGCCGGGCGGTACACGTCCATCTTCTGGTTCGGGTCGGATCCGTAGGCGAGGTCGCGCTCGACCTGCGCGCCCGCCGGCAGGTCCACCGGCTGGTTCCTGCGGCCGCCCATCGGGCCCTGCCCTTGCTGCTGCCCGCCTGCGCGCCGCTCCGCCTGCCTCTGCTGCCAACGCTCACGCATGGTCTGTCCCGAACAACTGGTGGACGCGATCACGCCCGAAAGGGCAATCGCGACGACGGCGGTCTTTGCAATCGACGAAAGCATTTTGTGCCTCCAGGCATGCTGGCGCGGCGGCCGCTGCCGCCATCGGATTCGGCGGCGATACTCGCACAGCTCCGAGTACCGCCGGGTGAAGCTTCGGCGCGGGCGTCGCGCCATTCAGCCGATGTTGCGCTTGCGGGCGCATCACCGTGCCTCATCGTGTGAACCGAGGAATACCTCGCAGCCGCCGCGGGGATTGAACACGTAACCCGTGCCGTCGATGGGCATGATCCTCGGCCCCCACGGATTGGCGGTGCCCAGGAACAGGCCATGCGGCGTCGAGGCGAAGGTGCGCAAGCCCATGTTGTAGGGATTGCCGAGCCCGTTGGTGGAAACCGGCACCCAGTTCTCGCCGTCGTGGCTGCGGTACAGGTCGAAACCCGATTGGTAGTCGAGGATGTTCTGCGGATGCACGTGCGCGACCACGTTGGCGAACGCCTCGGGCCAGCGGCTGCGGTTGACGTAGCCGAGGATGCTGCTCCACTCGAAGGTGCCCATGTAGAGCCAGCCATCGTGCTCGACCATGCGCCAGAAATAACCGTTGAAGAAGTTGTCGAAGCCCGGCAACCGCCCCGACAGCGGTTCCTTGCGCCCGTCGGGCGTGTCGCGCGCATCGCCCACGATCAGGTCCCAGCTCATGTCCGGGTGCAGGCGGATCAGTTCCGAAGCGCCCGGGCCGATGTCGTTCGCGCGGTCGATGCCACCGCCCTGGATGCCGGTGCCGATGTACAGGCAGCCCTTGAACGGATGCAGGCTGAGCACGCCCTGGTTCAACTTGCCGCGCCACGCGCCCTGTTCCATCACCCGTTCCCACTGGTACGGCGCCTCACCTTCGCAGGTGCTGCGCCACAGTTGGAAACCGCCGTGGTTGAGCGTGCCGACATAGAGGTGGTCGCCCCAGGCGCAGACCTCGTGCAGCGACTTGTTGCCGACGTCGCCGAAACCGAAATCGCTCACCGGCTGCCATCCACCGCGCGCCGGGTCGCGGCTTTCGTATACCACCGAATGCCCGGAGATATTCGTGTTGCCGCCGCGCGAGCCGGCGGGCGTGGTGTACAGGCGACCCTTGAACGGCACCATCGAACGGATCGTGGTCACCGGCAAACCGACCAGGCCCGGTTCGCAGGTCACCTCGAAGTTGCGTCCGTCCTCGGTCGCCATGATCACCGGCCCCGGCCCGCGCGCAGGCGACCAGGTGCTGATGAACAGCTTGGGCGCCTCCGACTCGTTGCGACGGAAGACGGCCGCGGCCCGATAGCTGATGTCGCGCGGGATCGGCTTGCCGTGGCTACCGGTGATCATCGGCGCCTTGAACACGCGCTCCCACGCCTGCGTGGCGGGGTCGTAGGCCCAGATCTCCGCGCGCAGGTCCAGTTCGAACGGGTCGCGTGGGCATTCGACCGGCCACACATCGAGGCCCAGCGACAGGCGCGAGCGCATCAACGCGAAGTTGTCGCGCATGGTGCTGACATACAGGCGACCGTTGAACCACGTCATCGAATGCGTGTACGAATTGTGCCCGTCGCCGAAGCCGCGTTCGGCGATCTTGCGGAAGTGATGCCGGCTCAGGCCCGGGCGAACCCCGAGCTTGTTCACCTTCGGCCCGCTCATGCCGGAACCGCCGGGGTACTCGGTGCGAACATCGCCTGGATCTCCATCAGCGCTTCTTCCCGGCTGGCGAACGGGCCCATCCGGCATTGCTCTCGTGTCATGAAGTACCACTCGCCGTCCGCCGCGAACACGCGGTCGGTGCGGATGTAGTTGCGCGTCGCCTCGCCCTCGCGGTTGCGACGCCGGTCGCAAGAGAATTCGCCGCCCCAGAAACGCTCGCAGTCGGAAATCAATTCCTGCGGGCGCGACACGGGGAAGAAATGCCCGGCATCGCGCACGCCGCGGAACTCCGCCTGCGGCCATACCTCGAGCAGCGCTTCGCCGGTCAGGCGTGCATGCGAGTTGTCGCCGTACAGCGCGAGGATCGGGCAGCGCAGCTTGCGCAGTTCCTCCAGCGCCAGCCCATCGTCGCCCATCATCTGCTCGCCGGCGGAGGTTGCCTCCATCAACGCGAGCCACTGCCGCGCCGTCTGCTTCGCGGTCGCACCGGTCAGCGGACCGACCAGCTCGGCCAGTTCCGCCGGCACCTCGGTGCCCTGCAATTGCCATTGCGCCATGCGCGTGATCAGGTGGTAGCCGAAGTAGGGGTTCTGGGTGTCGAGGTCGAGCCCGTGGCGGTCGAGGACGGCCTGGATGTCCTGTCCATGCGCCCAGTCGCGCTGCGGGCCGAGCCGGCGCACCGCCGCGATGTGGCTGTCGGCCAGCACCAGGCTGCGCACGCGCCGCGGTTGCTCGCAGGCAAAGCGCAAGGCGACGACGCCGCCGAAGCTGTGCGCGACGAAGTGCGCGGCGTCGATCCCCAGATGGTCGAGCAATCCGCCCACGTCGCGCGCCATGTCCGTGGGCGCATAGCCGTCTGCCGGCATCTGCGATCGCCCGTGTCCACGCAGGTCGAGCAGGGTTACGCGGAAGCGCTGCGAGAATTCAGGCGCATAGCGGAAGTACCAGAACGCGAGGCTGGTGGCCAGGCCATGCACCATGACCAGTTCCTCGCGCGCGCCACTGCCGCCATCGTCGACCTGGATGTAGTTCAGGCGCACGCCGTTGATGTTCGCGATCGGCACCGCTTACTCCGTGGTCCCGGGCATCCGCGGATACCCCATGTTCTTCGGCTTGCTCATGCGCAGGCCTCCATTCCCGCCGCAATCGCCGGTGTCGCAACCGCGATCACCGCGTCGTGGCGACGCACGACATGGGTTTCGACCGCGCCCATCGGGTGTTCGACCAACATGGTCTCGCACGACGCATCGGCCTGCCGAATCGCGTAGTGGGCGGGTTCGCCCTGCAAGCCGATGCCCAGGCACTTGGACGCCGCTTCCTTGGCGCACCACAGGCGCAGCACGCGCTCGTCGAGCGCGTCGCCGGAGAGCCCGTCGACCAGCGGCCGTTCGTGCGCGGCCAGCGACTGCGCGACCAGCTCGGGTTGCACGCGGCCCAGCGATTCGACGTCGACGCCGACCGCCAGGCCCGGTTCGGCGACCGCCGCCACGCAGGATTCGCCGCTGTGCGACAGCGACACCTGCGGCGCATCGACCAGCGCGCCGTTCCACCAGCCATCGACGAAGGGCGCGCCGTACTCGTCATGGCGCACGATGACGTCGGCCGCATGCACGAGTTCGCCGCTACGCGCGTGGATCCAGTGCCGCACCGCTTCCTTGAGCGCGGCGCGACCGGACAGCCATTCGCGACGTCGGCGCAACGATCCCTGCAGCAGGCGCCATTCGCCGCGTTCTTCTGCCGACAGCAACACGTGCGCGAGCACGCGCATGCAGATGCCACCGGACTGGGTCGCGAGTTCCGGCGCGATCATCGGCACCTGCCACAGCGAGACGCCATCCACCGCCAGCGGCTCCGCCGGCGCGCCGAGCAGGCCCTGCAGCGGGTTGACCCGCGCCATGTGGTAGCTCGCCGGCACGGTGAAGAACAGGTTACCCATCGCGTGGCAGCGCAGCAGCACCCGGCCCTCGCCGTCGATGCAGTCGAACTGCCAGTCGCGCGGCGCGTTGATGTCGGTGCTGACGCCATCGGCCGGGCGCTGGCGTCCGCGCACGACCACGCCCGCGCGGTCGGCGGGGCATGGTTCGTACAGCTCGATGCGGTCGATGTGCGAGGGGAAGGAATGGAATTCCGGGCCGACGTACTGCACCAGCCAGCACGGCGCGACCTGGCTCAATGCGTCGAGCAGCACCGGGTTCAGTACCAGCTGCGGCGTGTGCCCGGGCGCGAAGAAACCGGCGAGGCCGACCTCGCTCAGGCGCACGTCGATGCCGGTGTCGTCCCAGGCGAGGATTTCGCTGATGCTCTGGAACACCGGGCCATGGAACATGGCATGGCGGTCGGTGGTGTAGAGACTCGGCACATGGATGTTCCATGGCCGCGGTTCGGCCAGCGGCGCCACGTCCGCCAGGCGCCAGTCGCGCTCGAAGCGGAATTCGCCGCTGACGGCGATGCCGCGCGGGGTGGACACTTCCGCGGCGTAATGCTGGCGCTCGCGGTCGATGACGCGCGCGCGCACCTCGATGTCGAGCGCGCCGTCGTCCAGCGCGATCCAGTCGAAGGCCTTCACGTTCTCGATCACGCCCAGGTCGGTGCGCCCGGCCAGTGCCGCGCAGGCTTCGGCCATCAGTTCGAGGCTGGCCATGAACGGCACGCAGGCCAGGCCCAGCAGGTTGGGATCGTGGTCGGACACCGGGCCGGAAAGCACGTGGTCGCGGACGAACTGGTCGTTGTCGAGCGAGACGTGGCAGTGCGCGACCAGATGCATTTCGTCGTGTTCGACGATCTCGTCGAGCATCGGCGTGTAGCCATCGACCGCGTGCGAGGACGCAGCCTGCGACGCTACGCCGGCATCGCCCGCGGCGAAGCCTTCCGCGGGCGGCAGCGATTGCATCAGCTCGGTCTGGCGGTCGAGGAAATTGCGCATGACCTCGAAATATTCGGACATCACCTGCACGCGCCCGTCCTCGCCCACCGCGGATGCGGTTTGCGTTGTGGAGGCTTCGCCGGCGGCTTCGGACAGCGGTATCGCGGCGGCTTGTGCCTGCGGCTGCACCGGAGTTTGCGCTTGTGGTTGTGCCTGCACCGGCGCCTGCGCCAGTAGCCGGACGCGTTCGCGATCGGCCTCGCTGAAGCGGACCATCGGCATGGTGTTGTCCAGCACCGGCGGTTGCCGCACCGTTGCGGTCGCGGCGAGGTCGAGCTGCGCGAGTTCGCGCGGCGAGAACAGCGTGCCCAGATCGACCTCGCGACCGGCGATGTAGAGCTGCGCGAGCGTGGTCAGCAATTGCTCGACGCCGTTCTTGCGCCGCACGTTGCTCGACAGCGCCACGTACTCGCGGTCGGCGAGGATGTCGTTGACGAACGCGGTGAGGTTGCCCGACGGGCCGACCTCGACGAACACGCGCACGCCGTCGTCGTGCATCTTGCGGATCGTGTCGCGGAAGCGAACGGTCTGCGACCACTGGCCGGCGGCCAGCGCGCGCACCTGCGCCGGATCGTCCGGGAACAGGTCGACCGAGGCGCAGGAATACAGCGGCACCGTCGGCCGTTCCAGGCCGATGCCTTCGTAGTATTTCTCGAACGCTGCGCTGACGTCGGCGAACGCCGGCGTGTGGTAGCCGCGATCGAACGGCAGCGGCATGCAGATCGCGCCGAGCGCAGTCAGGCCTTGCTGCACGTGGGCGATGTCGGCGACGCTGCCGTACAGCACGATCTGGTTGCTGCAGTTGTCCATCGCGACCTGCACGTCGCGACCCTGCTGCGCGAGGTAACGGCTGACGTCTTCGGAAGGCAGCGCGCCGACCGCGAGCAGCGCGCCGACCGGGATCTTGCCCGACTTCAGCAATGCGTCGTAGACCGCGTAGTGCTGGCTGATGCAGTCCGACAATTCCTGTGGCGTGCTCGCCGCGTTCGCGCCGCAGGCGGCCAGCGCCGCGGATTCGCCCGAGCTATGGCCGAGCATCACGTCGGGCTGCACGCCGAGCGAGGTCAGCAGCGCGTGCATCGCCATGCCGCCGACGAACACGGCTTCGGAACCCACGTCCATGCCGTGCAGGCGCTGTTCGAGCTCGGCGCTGCGCGCGGCGCCGACGTCGCTGCTGGGGAACACGATGTCGGTGCGCGCCTCGCCGGCGGGCAGGCCGTACAGGCCCCGCCAGAAATCCAGCCAGTGCTGCACTTCGTCGAAGCGCAGGGCGAGCTCGGCGAACATGTGCGGATACTGCGAGCCTTCGCCGGGGAACAGGAACGCGAGCTTGCCCTCGACGCGGCGGTTGCCGTAGAACACGCGGCCGCGACCGCCCGCGCCGGTGGCGACCTTGCCGTCGCGCACTTTCTTCAGCGCCTGCTCGATGCCGCTCGCGAGCGCGGCGATGTCCTTGGCAAGGATCGCGACGCGGTGTTCCGCGGCGGAATCCTGCTTCGCAAGCGCCGCCGCGACATCCGGCAAGCGCCACGAAGGATTGCGCTCGAGCCCTGCGGCCAGCGCATCGAGTTTGGCCACGAGCGCTTCGGCGCTGTCGGCGGAGAGCACGCACAGCTCGACCGGCCAGTCGGTCATGCGTCCCGGCACCACCGCGGCCGCGGGCGCCTGCTCGAGGATGGCGTGCGCGTTGATGCCGCCGAAGCCGAACGAATTCACCGCCGCGCGGCGCGGCTGTCCCGTCGGCACCATCCACGGCGAGACGCGGGTGTTGACGTAGAACGGCGTGCGCTCGATGCCCAGTTCCGGGTTGACCTGGTCGCACAGCGTCGGCGGCAGCGTGCGGTGGTGCAGCGACAGCGACATCTTGATCAGGCTGGCGATGCCCGCGGCCGGGATGCAGTGGCTGATCATCGACTTCACCGAGCCCAGCGCCTTGGTCCCGACCGGCGCATTGCGTTCGCCGAACACCGATCCGAGCGATGCGACTTCGGTCTTGTCGCCGAGCGGGATGCCGGTGCCGTGCGCCTCGACCAGATCGATGCTCGCCGGATCCACGCCGCTGCCGGCGTAGGCGCGGCGGATCGCGAGGGTTTCGCCATCGTGGCTGGGTGCAAGCAGGCCGGTGCCCTTGCCGTCGCTGGAATGGCCGACGCCGCGCAGCACCGCGTACACGCGGTCGCCGTCGGCGAGCGCGTCGTCGAGGCGCTTGAGCACGACCACGCCCAGGCCTTCGCCGAGCAGGGTGCCGTCGCTGCCGGCTTCGAACGGGCGTACCTTGCCGCGCGCGCTGAGCGCGCCGAGCTGGGTGAAGCTGGCATTGACGTCGGCGGGCAAGGTCGCGTTGACGCCGCCGGCGAGCATCATCCGGCTGCGCCCGGTGCGCAGTTCGTCGGCGGCGGCGGCCACCGCCAGCAACGACGAGGCGCAGGCCGCGTCGAGCACGTAGTTGGGGCCGCGCAGGTTGAGCCGGTTGGCGATGCGCCCGGTCATCATGTTCGGCACCAGGCCGGGCGCGTTGTCGGCATTGGTCGGCGGCAGCTTCTTCAGCAGCATGGCGCGCAGTTCCTGCAGCGCCTCCTCGCCCATGTGCGGCATCGCCGCGCGGACCAGATCCATGGTCTGGTCCATGACGATGTTGTTCTGGATGACGGTGACCTGGCCTGCGTGCAGGTAAGCGCTGTGGCCGAGCACGATGCCGGTTTCGCCGTGGTCGGCGTCCGCGCCCAGGTAGCCGGCATCGGCCAGCGCATCGCGGGCGACGCGCAGCGCGAGGTACTGGTCGGTTTCGCCGCCGGCGACGGAGTTGGGCATGATCCCGAACTCGCGCGGATCGAAGCGATACAGGTCCTTCAGGTAGCCGCCGAACGGGGTCTTGATCCGGCCGGCGTCGAGGTAGCGCTGCGCGCCCCAGTCCTCGAGCGGTTCGCCGATCGCGTCCACGCCTTCGAGGATGTTGTTCCAGAAGGCATGCAGGTCCGGCGCCTGCGGGAAGATGCAGGCCATGCCGATGATCGCGATCGGCGCGTTCATGTCGACGACAAACCCGGCATCGGCGCGCTCAAGCCGCGACATGCGAGGCCTCCTGCGCCGTGCCACCGAAACGATTGAGCGCGGCGCTGGCGATGCTGTCGAGTTGCTCGATCGACATCACTACCTCGCCAGCCTCGTCCAGGAACAGCACGTTGCCGCGAATCAGGGTCGGGTCGTCGCTCGCGATGCGCGTGTACTGCATGTGCATCTTTTCCGGGAAGCGCTCGCGATAGCGCACCACGCGGCCGAAGCGCGCCGGTAGCGCGGATTCGTCCCGGTAGGCGCGCGACCACAGCCACGCCATCTGCGCGGCGGCGTCGAGCAGGCCCGGATCGAACACCCATTGCTGTTCGCCCGCGCCATCGGCGAGCCATTGCGCGGGCCGGGTGCTGCGCACGCTCGCGCCTGCGCCTTGCGGCGACAGCCCGTCGATCTTCTCGATCACCTGGAAGCGTGGGCCGTGGAACAGCCATTCGCCGTAGGCCTTGGCCGTGCTCAACGCCTTGTCGTCGTGGAATTCGCGCTCGGCGCGCTCGGGCGCCGGCAGCAATTGCTCGAGGCGCAGCACGCAACGGTAATGGGGAATGAAACGGCCGGGCGCGAGTTCGCTTTCCAGCGCCGCCGCGACCTCGAAGCCCTCGCTGCTGCCATACGGCGGCGGCGCGATCCGCACCTGCAGGTTGCGCGCGCTGTCGTGCGTATCCATGCCCTTGAGCTCGACGCCCTTGAGCAATTTGTGCTCGCGCACCTCGACCACGCGCCAGCCCGGCCACAGGGTCTTCGCCGCCTCGGCCATGAGTTCGAGCGCGACCGCGGCCGGCAGCACCGGCTTGCCGTCGAGCACGTGTTCGTGCAGGTAGCGGTGGCGCGAAGCATCCAGTCGCAGCGGCAGGATGCGTTCGCCGCCGGTGCCGGCCTGTTCCTGGCTGAAGCCGATCAGCGGGCCGGCGGCCGCGCCATCGACGGGCGCTTCAGAAGGCGCTTCGGCGGCGAGGCGGCGGATCACGCCGAGTTCGGCTTCGCGCGTGTCCCACGCCGCTTCACCGCAGACGATTTCCACCGGGGTTCCGTCGCCGCGCGCGAGTTCCTCGCGGAACAGTTTGCGACCCAGCGCCGCGGACACCAGGCGCACGCCCTGCTCGGCGAACTTGGCCTCGGTCTCGGCCGTCACCATGCCGGCGCCGAACTTGGTCGGCCCCCACGGTCCCCAGCACAGCGCGCTGACCGCGACGTGCTGGCCCCAGCGCGCCTGCAGCTCGGTGCACAACCGGTTCATCAACTCGTTCGCGGTCGCGTAGTCGGACTGGCCGCTGTTGCCGTAGCGACCGGCGACCGAACTGAACACGCTGAAGAACTTCAGTCGCGCCGGATCGACGAACTTCTGCAGCAGCAGCATGCCGACGACCTTGGTATCGACCACGCGCGACCAGCTGTCGCTGCGCTTGTCGGCCAGCAGCTTGTCCTCGATCACGCCTGCGCCGTGCACGATGCCGTCGATGCGGCCGTGGCGCGCGGTGACGCCCTCGACCAGCGCGCGCACGCCTTCCTCGTCGGTGACGTCGATCGCGTAGTACTCGACCGTGGCACCGCCGGCGCGCAGGTCGGCGACATTGGCGAGCATCTCGCGCAGGCCGAGCACCGCCTGCACGCGCTTGCCGATCTCGCCCGGGGTCATCTTCGCCGCGCCCGAGCGCACCTGCGCGACGAAATGCGCGCGCAACGCCTCGGCGTCGGCCAGCGCCGCGGTGTCCGCGGGTTCGCGCTCCGGCAGCGGGCTGCGCCCGGTCAGCACCAATACATTGCCCGGGCGCGCGAGTTCGCGCAGCACCTCGGCGGTGATGCCGCGCGCGCCACCGGTGGCGAGCACGACGACATTGGACAGGGCCGCTTCGCGCGCCGTGTCGGCGACGACATCCTCGGCCACGGTGTGGAACACGAAGCGTTCGCCGTCGGGATAACCGACTTCGACGCGGCCGCCATCGAGCTCGATTTCGGCGAACAGGTCGGCAGCCATTTCGGTCGCGCTGCGCGACGGATCCAGGTCCACGGCCTTGGCGCGCAGGCCGAGGCGTTCCTTCTGCAGCGACTTCACCATGCCCACGCCGCCGCCAACCAGGCGAAGATCCTCGTCGGCGCTGCCCTCGCGTCCGAACAGGCCGCCGAGATCGCTGGCCGCGACCACGTGCGCTTCGTCGGACAGGCGCGAACCCAGTTCGCGCAGCAGCAGGAACAGCGATTTCTCGTTGGCCTGGATCGCCTGCCGCCATTGTGCGGGCGAAGCATCCGCCGCCACCGCGGGCGAACCCAGCGGCGCGAGGTGCACGATGCCGGCGATCGGCGTGGCCGGCGCGAACGCGGCGCACCACTGCAACAGGGATTCTTCGTCGGCGAGCGTTTCCGCATCGACGATGGCGACTTCGACAGTGCGCGCGCGCAAGATCGCGGCAAGCGAATCGGCCACGCCGAGACGGTCGCCGGTCAGCACGAAACCGCCCGGCGTCAGCTGCCGCGCGGCATCTTTCGGCAGCGGTTCGTGTCGAGGGCGCATCACCCCGCGCGGCGGCGCGGGCGCGAAGTTCGTGGCCGGTGCGGCTTGCACGGGCGCTTCCGCCGCGACCGGCGCGGCGACAGGTACGGGCGCACCGGCATCGGCGCGTTCGATCAGGTCGAGCATTCCCTGCAGGTTCGGCTGCGTGTTCAGGCGGCTGCGATGTTCGGCCAGCGCCTCGCGCTGGCGCTCGGGCAGTTGCTGCAACAGGCTGCCGACGATCTCGATGCGCTTGATCGAATCGATGCCGAGGTCGGCTTCGAGGTTCTGTTCCAGCCCGACCATGTCGCGCGGGTAGCCGGTCTTTTCCTCGACGAGGCCGAGCAACAGTTCGACGAGCGCCGTCCGCGATGGCGCCTCGCGGTCGTTCGCCGCTGGCGTCTCCACGGGCATCGCGTGCACGGGCACTGCCACCGCTGCGGCCGGCGCGGGCGCAACCACGGGCCGCGGCGGCGCTTCAAACGCGGGTACGGGCGCCTGCGCTTCGGCCGCGAACGGCGCCGGGATTTCGACAGGCATGTCCGCGGGCGGTTCCGCCGGCATCGCCGGCAATTCCATGCCCGCGGGCTGCGTGCCGAGGAACGACGACATCACCCGCGACTGCGTCGCCAGGAACTGGCGCATCGTCGCGAAGTACGCCGACAGGACCTCGGGATCGGTCGAGTGCGTCATGCCGCCCCTCGTTGCTGCTTGTCGATTACGGAATCCACGACCAGACCTGCACCTTCACGAAGCGAATGATGGCCTGCGAGAACGCCTTCCATACCGGCATGGTTTCGCCCTGCACCTTGCCGGTGCCGGTCATGCCGGTATTGAGCTTGCCGTCGTGGTTGTCGATCGTCGCGATGACCTTGAGCGTGGTGCCGGTTTCCTGCTTGGTCACGTTGCGGTCGATCGTGGTGACGGTGCCTTCGAACTCCTTGTTGAAGTAGGCCGTCGGGCGGATGCGAACCTTCGCGCCCTGCTTGACGTACTGCACATCGGCTTCGGGGATGTCGATTTCCGCGGTGACCGTGCCGATGTACTCGACGGTCGCCAGCGGCTGGCCCTTGTCGAGGAAGCTGTTGGTGCGGTCCTTGAGGTGCAGGGTCAGGATGTTGCCGTCGAAGGGCATGCGCACCTCGGTGCGCGCCACCTTGTCGGCTTCGATGGCGCGCTGCTGCTGCAGGCTGGACAGCTTGGCCTCGGCCGCGGCGATCTCGTCGGCGGTGGCGCCGGACTTGACCAGTTGCAGGTCGGCGATGCGCTCGGTGACTTGCATGGCGTCGTCGTCGCGCTGCTTGCGCGCGGTATCGAGCTCCTCGAACGACATCGCTCCGGCTGCATACAGCTTCTCGATGCGCGGCACCTTTTCGCGGCTGTAGCGCGCCGTGGTCCGCGCGGTTTCCAGCGCTTCCTGCGCAACGCGCACTTCCTGCGGTTTCGGCCCCGCCTTGAGGTTCGCGAGGACGGCGGCCTGCTCCTGGATCTGCGCATCCAGCACCTTGACCTGGCCGGAATAGTCGTCGGCGGCCAGGCGTGCGATCACCGTGCCCTGCTTCACCGCTTCGCCACCATCGAAGTACACGGTCTGGATCAGCCCCGGCGTGTCGGTCGAAAGTACCTGCCTGCGCAACGGGTAGATCGAGAACGAGCCGCTCACCTCGTACGGATAGGGCAGGAACAACAGCACCACCGGGGTTGCCAGCAGCACCTTTTTCCACCAGGCCATCGGCGCCTTGGGCGTCTCGCCAGGGGCCATGTCGTCGGCGGTGAGCGTGCGCTTGCGCCAGCGGTCGAACTGCTGGGTCTTCTCGTAGATCTCGCCGAAATGCTTGAGGCCGTTGTAGTTGCGCCACAGCAGGTAGGCGACGAAGGCCCCGGCGATGAGCACCGCCGAACCGCCCAGGTGCAGGTGGCCGTTGAGCCATTCCAGCAGGCCGATGCCGATCAGCAGCACCAGGAAGATGAGGTAGGTGATGGTGGCCAGCGAATACAACGCCAGCGCGTTGCTGTTCGCCGGCTCGTAGACATCGCCGCGGATCTTGCCCACCAAGGCCCGGTAGGCCTTGCCACGCAGGTTCTTCTCGTCGAGGAAGGCCGACAGCAGGAAATAGGCGCTGCCCTTGGCCAGCGGATTTCCGGTATCGATGATCAGGCTGGCGCCCGCGACCAGCACCATCATCAGCGCGAACTGCGTCAGCGAGTTCTGATGGTCGCGGGTGTTGTACCAGACCAGCATGGCGACGCTGAACAGGAACAGGCGCAGGAGGATGTTGGCGCCGTGCAGCCACATCGTCTCGCGCCGGCTGAGTTGTTCGGTGCCGGTCATGTGCGTGGTGAAGCGCGGGATGAAGCCGAGCAGCACGGTGATGCCGATCTTGTCGACGCTGACGCGGAAGGCGTTCGCCACGAACGACATGACGAGCACGGAAGCCACGTTGACCGTGAACAGCATGAACACGATGCGCGCGAACAGGCTGAAGTGCGAGTGCAGGTTGCCGAGGTCGGAGGCCAGCAGGTGCCAGTTGTTCACCGCCAGCACGATCGCCACCAGCAGCAACACCGGCACCGCGTACATGAGATAGCGCAGCGGCGCGACCACCGGCGCAAGCGCCTTCAGCATGGGCCGCGGGTCGAACAGGGGCAACATCTTCGAAGCGGCACGCGCATCGATGCCGACCGCGCCCTCGGCGCCGGCCGGCAGTTCCGCAGCCGCGGCCGTGGCCGCGGATTCCGCCTTGCCGTCCGCCGGCGCCGCGGCCGGCGCCGCGGCCGGCGCGGAGCTTGCCGCGCCCACGGTGCTGAAGGACTTGTGCACCGCCTTGCCATCGACGACCTCGAAGGAGCGCTTGGCGTACTGCTCCAGCAGCGGGTGCTGCAGGGCCGATTCCTCGAACAGCTTCTGGTCGGCGATCGCCGAGAACAGCGTCTCGAGTTCCTGCTGGGTGATGTCGCGGCCGAAGCGGTCGTGGAACACGCCCTGCAGCTTGTCCAGCGTTTCGCAACCGGGCAACACTTCGAGGATGAAAAACTGCCACGGGTCGAAGTCGTAGGTCTTGCCGTACAGTTTGTCGCGCAAGACATAGCTGTGCTCGCTGCCCTTCGCGATGCGATACGCCTCCAGGCGCCGGATCAGGTAGGCGGGAAGGACGATCTTCTGGCTCGGTTCGCTCATTTGCTGGAATCCCGTCGAGTCTCTGTGGATGCTTGCGTGCCCGCCGGGGCCTGCGTCGTGCTGCCGTTCGCGGCAGTCTTGCTTGCGTCGGCCTGCTCATGCGCCACCATCCAGCCGCCGCCCATGGCCTTGTAGACCGAGATCAGCGCGAGGAAGGTGTCGCGGTCGCGCCCGACCTGCTTGTCCTGTGCTTCGTACAGGTCCTGCTGGGCGTCGAGCACGTCGAGGTAGCTCGACTGGCCGCCTTCGTAACGCGCGTCGGACAGGCGCACCGCATCGCGCAACGCGGCAAGCTGCTGTTCGCCGGCGATCGCGATCTCGCCCGATTTGCCGCGGAACACCAGCGCGTCCTCGACCTCGCGCAGTGCGGTCTGCACGGTCTGCTGATAGGTCACCAGCATCTGCTTCTGCACCGATTCGGCTTCGCGGATATCGCCCTTGATGCGGCCCCCGCTGAAGATGGGGCCGAGCAGGCCGGCGCCGATCGAGCCGGTGCTGGCCGAACGCTGGAACAGGTTGTACTGCTCGGTGCTGCCCAGGCCGAGCAGCGCGGTCAGTGAAATCGTCGGGAAATATTCCGCCTTCGCCACGCCGATCTTCGCGTTCGCCGACACCAGGTTCTGCTCGGCCTCCATCACGTCGGGGCGGCGTTCGAGGATGTCGGACGGAACGCCCGCCGGGATCGCCGGCAACTTCAGCGCCAGCAGGGTGCCGCGCTTGACCGGGCCGGGATTGCGCCCGAGCAGCAGCGAGGTCGCGTTTTCCAGTGTGGCGACCTGGTGCTCGAGATCGGGAACATCGACCGACACGTCGTACAGCGCGGCCTTGGCCTTGGCCACGTCCAGCTGCGACGCGGCGCCGCCCTCGTACTTCTTCTGGATCAGGGCCAGGGCGTCGCTGCGGTTCTTCTGCGTCTGCTGCGCGAGTTCCAGCCGATGGTCCAGCGCGAGCAGTTGCACATAACTCGTGGCCACGCTGGTGACCACCGTCAGCATCATCGCGCGGCGTGCATCCTCGCTGGCCATCACGTCGGCGCGCGCGGCCTCCTTGGCTCGGCGCACGCGGCCCCACAGGTCCAGTTCCCAGCTGAAGTTGCCGCCCAGTTCGAATGCGTTCTGGTACGGGCCTTCTGGCTCGAACGGCTGGCTGGGAGTCTGATTCGGATTCCGGACCGGCCTTGGGAGCTCCTCGCTGTAGCGCTTGCGCTGGGCCGAGGCGCTGTAACCGATCTGCGGCCGGCCGTCCGCGCGCGTGATCAGCAACCTGGCATCGAACTGCTCGACGCGCAGCGTCGCCAGCTGCAGGTCCTTGTTGGCATCGATCGCCTCGCCGATCAGCGCGTCCAGCGCCGGGTCGCCGAGCCCTTGCCACCAGTCCGTGTTGACCACGTCCTGGGCGTTGGGCAAATCGCTGCGCCAGGTCTGCGGCAACGGCACGTCGGGCCGCTGGTAGTTCGGGCCGAGCCCGGCGCAGGCCGAGAGCGCCAGCGTGCTCGCCAGCGCCGCCGCGAGGATGCCGATCCGCTTGTCCATGTTCCTTCGCATCCGATCCTCGGTCATTTCTTCTTGTCCGCCGCCCGCGCCAGCATCTCGAAGGCGTAGTCCTCGACTTCCCTGATCTTGATCAGCCGGTGGCGCAGCTCGTTGAGCACGCCTTCGACCCACATCAGGTGGTACTCGACCATCCGCCGTTCCTCGACGATGTCCTCGATCGGCATGTTCGGCGGACGCCCCTGTTCGTCGAACAGGAACTTGATGCCGTCCGCCAGTTCGCGATTGGTGCTGATGTGGTGCACCTGCTTCTGCAGGAAGGTGCGCGCCTTCTTGGCGTTGAACGAATCCACCACGGCCTGGCGCAACGCCGCCTGGTGCGGCTTCATCTGCGAGGGGTCGGAGCGCCCGGACAACGGATCGAGCGGCGCCGGCGACAGGCGCTCGCGCTTGGACTTGGCGTTGGCGGCGATGTTCGACGGGTGCACTTGCGGCACCGGGGTGGGCTTGTTGTCAGGCATATCCGAATTCCCTTGCCAGTTCGACGACCTGGGGATAGAGGCGCTTGCCGTCCTTGCGCCACGGCAGTTCGGCGTCCAGCGCCGGGATCTTGGGCTTGTGCGGGCGGAAGGTCGGGCCGGAGAGGAAGTTCGGGTCGTTGCCGAACAGCGCCGTCACCGGGCCGAAGCAGGCGAACGGCGAACGTTCCGGATGCATCATTTCCTCGATCGCCGCATCGTCGTCGCGCAACCCCGCCCAGCGCGCGATCGCGCCGAGCTGGGTGCGCGGATCGGCCATGATGTCCTCGCCGCGCATGCGGATCTGCTGTTCCGGCGGGACTTCGTCGAGGAAGTCGAGGATGTTCATGTTGACGTCGTGCCACGCGATCTGCGGTTCGAGCATCGCGTAATCCTCGTCGATCTCGAACGCGTTCATCTTCATGGTGAACGCGCCCTCGTTGATCGCCATCACCGACTTGCCCTGCGGGATGGGATGGCGGATCAGGTGCACGAAGCGCGCATCGGGGAAGGCCTTGAGCAGGCCGCGCATGCGTGGCACCGCGACGGCGTAGGACGGGCTCTTCTCGACCGCGACCAGCGGGTGGATCGCGGCGACGATTTCCTGGAAGACGCGGCCGGTGTCCCAATCCTCGCGCACCGAAGCCCAGGAACGCGCCATGTTCACCGTGGTCGTGGTCTGCTCGCCGCCGTAGATCTCCGCCACCGCCCGCATCAGGCCATGGCGCGCCATCGCGCCGCGTTCGGCGTTCTCACCCTCCACCCCGACCCACAGGTCCACCAGTTTCTCGACGTTGAACAGGCACAACTCCGGCAGGCCGAACGCCTGCGGATGCTGGCCCAGCATGGCGTTCACCAGCGATGTGTACGACCTGGGCGGGGCCAGGAGGAAGAGGGGTGCGGTCATCGTCGGCGGTTCGGTGGTACGGCACTCAAGCGTGGCTCCTCGCGATCACTTCATCGACGACTAGGCGCGACGGCGTTCGTCGGCATGCATCGCCTGCACGCTGCCTCCGGTCTTGGCGGATGCGCCCGGCGTCGCCTGGACGAGGATGTCGAGCATGCCGTCGAGCGTGGCCTGGGTGTTGAGCTTGCTGCGGTTGGGCGTCAGCGCCTCGCGCATCTGCTCGGGCAGCGCCTGCAGCATCGCGCCCACGACCTCGATCCGCTTGATCGAATCGATGCCGAGGTCCGCTTCCAGGCCCTGGTCGAGGCCGACCATGTCGCGCGGGTAGCCGGTCTTCTCCTCGATGATGCCGAGCAGCATGTCGGCCAGCTTGTCGCGGCCGAGTTCGCCGCCAGCGGATGCAGCAGCGGGAATCGGAGCCGCGGCCGGCTTTTCGGCGACAACCACCGGCGCGGGCACAGGTGCGGGCGCGGCAACGACCGGAGCCGGCGGCGCGGGAACTGCAACCGGGGCCGGCGCGACAGGCGCGGCGACGATCGGGGCAGGCGCGGGCATCGGCGCGGATGCGGGCATCGCCGCGACCGGCGTTGCCTGGATCGGTGGCGCGATGCGCGGTGCGCGCGCATAGCTCGCCCGCGGTGCGGAGGCTTCGCCCATGTACGCCGCCATCACCTGTCCCTGGGTTTCCAGGAATTGGCGCATCGTTTCGAAGTAATTCGCCATGACGGCGGCGTCCGCCGACGTCGGTGCTGACTTGTACATGTGACGCTCCTGGCTTGCCCGGCGGGTGCTTGGGAAGGAATGTCCACCCGCTGCCGGACGCGGGGTGGAGACGTTGGGTTGCGCCATCGCCGGGGCGGCGACGGGGCGTGTCGTGGGTGCTTGTGCCTGCGGACGTGGTTGCGGCGGTTGCGCCACGGCCGCTTCGGCGACCTGCGCCGGAGCCGGAGTCACGACCGGCATGCTACCGACCTGTTCGAGGGTGACGCCGACCTGCGGCATCGGTTCGCCCGCGCGTCGCGCCTTGCTGCCGTTGAGCAGCCATGCGGTGCGGGGCAAGACGTTGTCCGGCTTCAGCGTGCGCAGGTTCCCCGCATCGCCGACGCGGCAATCGCGGCCGGCGAACAGGCGCCGCGGATCCAGCGCGATGCCGGCGGCGAGCAGCTGGCCGAACGCGTTCAACAAGCCCGGCAGGCCGGTGCCGTTGTCCAGCGCGATCGCCACGTGCGGCCGCTCACCGAGGATCTTCGCGGTCAGCCCGCTCAGCACCGCCTTCGGACCGACTTCCAGGAACACGCGCGCGCCGTCGGCGTGCATCGCCTCGATTTCGGCGACGAACTCGACCGGCTGCACCAGGTGCTCGGCCATCGCGCGCCTGGTCGCGGCGATGTCGGCGGCGTGCGGTTTCGCGCTGGCATTCGAATACACCGGCATCGCGGTTTCGCGCCAAGGCGTGCCTTCGATCTTCGCCGCAAGCGCGTTGCGTGCCGGCTTGACCAGGCTGGAGTGGAACGCGGCCGCGACCGGCAGCATCGTCGCTTCGAGGCCGGCCTTGGCCAGCGCCTGCATCGCCGCTTCCATGCCCGCATGCGAACCGGACACGACGGTCTGCGCCGGCGCATTGTGGTTGGCGACGACGACGCCTTCGATCCCGGCGATCGCCTGCTCGACCTGCTCGCGCGCACCGCGCACGGCGGCCATCGTGCCGAGCTCGCTGCCTGCGGCGTTCGCCGCATCGACGATGAAACGACCGCGCGCCGCGGACAACGACATCAGCGCGTCGAAGTCGATCGCGCCGGCGGCATGCAACGCGACGAACTCGCCATAGCTGTGCCCGGCGGCCATGTCGCCGCCCACGCCGAACTCGCGCAGCAGGCGCAACATCGCGACCTCGACCGCGCCGAGCGCGGGCTGTGCCACGTCGGTGCTGGTCAGCGCCAGCCGTGCGCGGGTCTTGCCTTCGTCGTCGTAGGCACCACGCGGCAGGATGAAGCGGCTGAGCATGGCGTCCGCGCCGAAGCGCTGGGCGAATTCGCCGGCGAGCACGCGATCGGCATCCGACAGGGCCTGCGCGCACACCGGGAAATGCAGCGCGAGCTCGCGCAGCATGCCGGTGTATTGCGAACCCTGGCCCGGGAACAGCAGGGCCAGCTTGCCCGGCGCCTGGCCGGTCGATGCATGGCGGATGGTCGGCGGCAGCGTTTGCGATTCGCCGCGCAAATACTTCGCGGCAATCTCGAGTTGCGCGCCGAGGTCGCGAAGATCCTTCGCCACCACGGTGAGGGTTTCGCGCCCGGGCTGCCAGCGTTCGGCCAGGCTCGCGGCGATGTCGCGCAGGGCGACGTCATCGGCGTCGGCGAGCTGCGCCTGCAGTTCGACGATGCGCGCCAGCAGCGAATCGCGGTCCGGCGCGTTCCACGCCAGCAATTCCGCCGACCATTGCCTGGTCACGGTCGAAGGACGCAGCCAGTCGCGGTATTCGCCGGCGTATTCCTGCAACGCGATGTGGAAGTTGGTGCCGCCGAAACCGAAGGCGCTGACCGCGGCGCGGCGCGGCGCACCGTCGGGCGCGTCCAGCCACGGCTGCGGTTCGTCGAGCAGGTACAGCGGGCTCGCGTCCTGGCGCAGGATCGCATTCGGATTCGGCGTGTTGCCGTGCGGCGGCAGCACGCGGTGGTGCAGCGCCATCGCCGCCTTGAGCAGGCCGCTGACGCCCGCCGCCGCCTTGGTGTGGCCGATCAGGGTCTTGACCGAACCGATCGCGGCCTGGCGCGGCTTGCCGCCGGCTTCGGCGATCAGGCGCGTGGTGCTTTCCAGTTCCGCGGTATCGCCGGCGACGGTGCCGGTGCCGTGCGCTTCGAACAACTGCACGTCGGCCGGGCCGAAGCCGGCCTGCGCGTAGGCGCGGCGCATCGCGCGCAACTGGCCCGCGGGCAGCGGCGCGGTCAGGCCCTTGGCGTAGCCGTCGCTGCTGCCGCCGACGCCCTTGATCACCGCGTAGATGCGGTCGCCATCGCGCTCGGCGTCGGCGAGGCGCTTCATCGCGATCATCGCGATGCCTTCGGAAATCACGATGCCGTCGCCGTCGGCGGAGAAGGTGGAGCAGCGGCCGCGCGGCGACAACGCCTGGGTCTTGCTGAAGCACAGGTAGCCGAACGGGCCCTGCACCGTGTCCACGCCACCGGCGAGGACGAAATCGCTGCGCCCGGCCATCAATTCGGTCACGCCCTGGTACACCGCCGCCAGCGACGAGGCGCAGGCCGCGTCGGTGGTGAAGTTCACGCCGCCGAAGTTGAGGCGGCTGGCGATGCGTCCGGGCACGACGTTCAACAGCAAGCCGGCGAAGGTGTCCTCGCTCCATTCGGGCAGGCGCTTGGCGACTTCTTCCGGCAGCGCGCCGTTGAAGCGCGGCCATTCGGAACGGATGCCGTACTGCGTGCCCACGTCGCCGGCGCCACCGCTGGCGCCGATGATCACCGAGGCGCGTTCGCGGTCGAACGCCTTCTCGTGGTAGCCGGCGTCGACCAGGGTGCGCTGCGCGACTTCCAGCGACATCAGCTGCATCGGGTCGACCGATTCCAGCGACTTCGGCGGCATGCCGTACTTCATCGGGTCGAACACGAGGTCGTCGAGGAAGCCGCCCCACTTCGAATAGATCTTGTCGCGTGCGTTGCGGTCGGCGTCGAAATACAGGCGCCAGTCCCAGCGATGCGACGGGATCTCGGTGATCGCATCGACCTTGGACAGGATGTTTTCCCAGTACTGGCGCGAGTCCGCGGCCTTGGGCAGCACGCTGGCGATGCCGACGATGGCGATGTCGGCCGGCGGATTGGCGACGGCTTCCGGCGCGACGGTTTCCTCCGCGCGTTGTTGCAGGCGCTCGGCCAGCAGCGCGATCGCGTCGTCGGTCACCTCGCGGTGCAGCGCCTCGATATCGATCACGTCCGCGCGCAGGGTCGCGACCTGGCCGAGCATGTACATGCCCTCGGCGCGCTGCTCGTCGACCGACAGGTTCTGGATCGCGCCGCCGGCATCGCGCACGCGGCCCTTGGAGGCGATGCGCAGGCGGCCGAGGATCAGCTGGTCGAGCACCTGGCGCGCTTCGTCGCCGGGCACCTGTTGTTCGCGCAATTCCTTGCGCTTCTTCATGTATTCCTCGGCGAACGGCGTGTACGCGCAACGACTGGCGTGGCCGGGGCCGGACTCGAGGTTGATGGTGCGTTCGCAATCGAGCACTTCGCGCTGGAACTGCGCGACGATCGAACCGCTGGCGACGATCTCGCGGGTGAACAGGTAGGCACTGCCCATCAGCACGCCAACCTTGACCCCGCGCGCGGCGAGCGGCGCGGCCAGCACCTGCACCATCGCCGAGGAGACGGCATCGTGCACGCCGCCGGCGAACAGCAATTGGATCTCGCTGGCGTCGATCTTGCCGGGTGCGAGTTCCGCCAGCAGCTGGTCGACCATCGAACTCCACAGCACGAAGCTGCTGAGCGGACCGATGTGGCCGCCGCATTCGCGACCCTCGAAGATGAAGCGGCGCGCGCCTTCGCGCAGGAACATCGGGATCAGCTTGGCCGCCGGCACGTGCAGGAAGGTCGGCACGCCGGCCTGCTCCAGGTGCACGGCCTGGTCGGGGCGACCGCCGGCGATGATCGCGTAGTCGGGCTTGTACTTGATCGCGATCGAGAGCTGTTCGTCGAGCAGGGTCTGCGGCGCGAAGCCGAGCAGGCCGATGCCCCAGTGGCGATCGCCGAGCAATTGCTTGGTGCGCGCGAGCAGCTTGTCGAGCGGCTCGCCCTTGAGCAGCGCGAACGCGACCATCGGCAGGGCGCCGCCCTGCGCGACCGACATCGCGAATTCCGCGGTATCCGACACACGCGTCATCGGTCCCTGCACCAGCGGGTAGCGCAGGCCCAGCGCCTGCGCCAGCGGCGCGTTCTCGGCCACCGGCTGGTGTTCGACCGCCATCCGCAGGTTGTTTTCCACCGCGTTCGCGATCGCCTTGAGGATCGCGCCGAGGTGGCGGTACTGCGCGCGCCACGGCGCGGCGAAGGCGACGTCCTGGCCGATCGGCAGCAGCGACTGCTTGGGATCGGTCCAGACCGCGCGCCCGCTCACGCGTTCGCGCAGCGCGGCATTGTCGAAGCCTTCGCCGACGGAAACGAACTCGCGCGCGCCGTCGTAACCGGGGCGCACCAGCAGGCGGAAGTATTCGCCGCGCTCGGCATCGCCGACCGCAACCGTCTCGCTGCCGGACAGGTTGGCGAGCACCGAATGCAGCGCGTTCGGCAGGCGCGCCTCGTCGAGCATCAGCAGTTGCGAATCGAGCACGCCACCGGCGACGCCGATCGCGCTGCACGCGGCCGCGACGTGCGGGGTGAGGCCACCGCGGACGTAGAGCGGCAGCGTGGTGCGGCCGCGCCATTTCTGCAGCAGGATGAAGCTCGCGTCCTCGCCGACGAAGCCGCCGGCCTCGTTGCCCTTCAGCAGCAGGCCGTCGACCTCGCCATCGAGCGCAGCACCCGGCCATTCCGGCGTCGTGACTTCGGCGAGAACCTTGACGCCGCCCTCGCGCAGTTCGCGGACCAGCGTCGCGTGTGCAGGCACCAGCTCCGCATCGACCACCAGCCATGACAGGCCGCGCGCGGCATGCGAACGCAGGGACGATTCCATGTCCGCATCGATGGCGTCGAGCTTGACGCCGTAGGGCGCCGCGGTCGCGGCGGACACCGCGTCCAGCACGCGACGAATGGCGATGCCGCTGACTTGAAGTTCGCCATTGACGATGCCCACCCCGCCCGCCCGGCAGGCGGCGATGGCGAGGTCCGGGAGGCAATGGCCGGCCGGGGTGAAGGCAAGGACGGTGAATTCGGCCATGGGTGTTGCGACTCCTGTCGCGGTTGGCGCGCCGGTGAGCGGGATCTTGTTCATGGCAGCGGCACGTTGAAGAGCAGCAGCCGCTGGGTGCCGTTATCGATGTACTGTTGCAGCACGAGCATCGGCCCCGCCGTGATGGCCGCCGTTTCCATGCGCGCATAGACGTAACTCACGCCTCCGCCCGGTGCCGGGTGCTCGAGCGTGTACGGCATCGTGAAGGTGTTGCCGCCATCCACGCTGCGATAAACCATGAGCCGGCTCGAACCGCTGTTGGCCGTCACGACGACGTCGCCGGCGACGATCGAGGTCTGGATGTAGGCGGCGTTGACGACGCCGGTCAGCCACTTCGATTTCCACATGCCCGTCGCCGCATCGAAGCGGGAGTAGCCGACGCGGTTGCCGTCGGTCAGCGACATGTGGATGTTGTATTGCGCATCGGCGGCGATGCTGAAGTGGCTGGAATAGGGATCGTTGTCGTTGTTGGAACTCGTGAAGACCACTTGTCCGCCCCATGGCTGGTCCAGCGGCCAGTTGTTGTCGCGCGAGGCCCAGAAGATCTGGTTGTGGACCGCGTAGACCATGCCCATCCCGGTGGCCGTCGCCACCAGCTTGGCGCTGCGCTCGATCGACAGGTTGTCGATATCCCCGAACGTGAATCCGGTGTCGACCCAGCCCTCTTCCTGCGAGGATTTGCGCAGCATCCGGATGGAGTAATAAGTACCGCTGCGCGCGACGAACGCGATCCAGGTCGTGCCGTTGGCGTCGACAGCCACCGCCGGGTTGTCCGCGTAGTAGTCCGGCGAGGAAAACGCGATCTCGCTCCACAGCGTTTTCCACGCCGGCACGGCGGTGGTTCCCTTGCGCTGCAGGGCCGTGAACACCACCTCGCCGACGGTGTTCGTATAGGTCAAGTACAGGGTGTTGCCGATCAGGTAACCGTCGGAGAACGACTGGCTGTAGCTGCCGGGCAGGCGCGGCCCCGGGTACCAGGACAGACCTCGGTCGGGGGTGGCGTAGAGCTGGAGGCTGCCTTTGTTGGCCGGGAGGCCGCGGTTGATGACCACATAGGTTTCGCCGTTCGCGGCTTCCCACATATGGTCCTGGTGGCGCAGCGAAATCATGACCTCGGAACTGCCCTGCAGCGGGGTCTGCATGCTGTTGAGCTTGGCCGCGGCGGCATCGGCGGCGCCGGCGAACCCCAAGGCGATGCCGGCGAGCAGCAGCACGCGCAGGGCCAAGGCTTTCAACTTTCCCGACTTGCGCATCATGTGTCCCCCGCCAAATCCCGATCATCGAAGGCCAATTTGCGGGACCTCCAACCCCGCCTGGCGTTGATGCCGGGCTTGATAGCTGGTCCCTAGCGAAAATCGTGCCGAGGCGAACCAGCCGCCCAAGCGCGAGCTCCGTGTGCTGCAGTACTAACGCGTTTTAGGGTTTGCGCAGGCCACGCCGCCCGCGAAGGCGGTTCTCGCCCTCGTGGAAGAGGTTCCGGTGCTGCAGCCGCCCCTGACGAACACAGCCTACGATCGGGCGATTTCGGTTCTGCTACCGCCCTGCTCGCGCAAACAGCATCCCCGTGGATGCCATGGCTTCGATCTTCGCACGTTTTTTTTGCGATGCACAACACAAATGCGCCCGAAAAGCCTTGACAGTGTGGAAGATCGAGCCCGCTTCCGGCCCCTGGAACGCATTCATGTTCGTCGCCCGCCTCAAGCCATCCCCTTGCTGCGGGCTTAGTCTGTTGAGGTCTTCATTCATTCCTATTCACCTTATAGGAATGCCCTTGATCCCGAGCCACGATCCGACACTCGCAGGATTCCGAGCTGATGCTGGTCGCGTTCAACAAGCCCTATGGCGTGCTGTGCCAGTTCACCGATCGCAGCGTGCCGCCACGGCGCACGCTGGCTGAGTACGGTTTGCCGGCTGCCATATATCCCGCGGGCCGGCTCGATTTCGATTCGGAGGGCCTGCTGTTGCTGACCGACGACGGCAGGCTGGCTCATCGCCTGACCGACCCGCGTCACAAGCAGCCCAAGACGTATTGGGTGCAGATCGAAGGCGTGCCGGACGAAACCCGGCTGGAAAGGTTGCGGCGCGGCGTCGAACTCAAGGACGGCCCCACTTTGCCGGCGCAGGCGAAACGCATCGATGCACCGGGGCTGTGGCCACGCGAGCCACCGGTGCGCTTGCGCAAGACCGTGCCCGACGCCTGGTTGGAACTCACCATTCGCGAAGGCCGCAACCGTCAGGTCCGGCGCATGACCGCGGCGGTCGGCCTGCCCACGCTCCGCCTGTTGCGGGTGGCTGTGGGCGGCATCGCCCTGGGTGCACTGGCGCCGGGCGAATGGCGTCGAATCCCGCAGGATTGAGCCGTTCATCGCATGTCCACGCGGAAAGGCTTGCCGACCCGCCTCCTCTGTTAAGGTTTCCGGGCCAAGGGAAGGCAGGTCGGGAACGCCACGCGCATGCCGAACACCAATACGGTCATCGGCCGCATCCTCGCGGTCGACGACCAACCCGCGAACCTGCGCACGCTCGCCGCGCTGCTTTCGCGCGTCGGTTACGAAGTGGCGACCGCGGCAACCGGCGACGACGCGCTGGTCCAGGCCGACGCACGCGTCCCCGACCTGATCCTGCTGGACATGATGATGCCGGGCCAGGACGGTTTCGCCGTGCTCGCCGAGGTCGGCAAGCGGCCAACGCTGCGGAACGTGCCGGTGGTGTTCCTCACCGCCGCCCAGGACCGCGAACTGCTGCTGCGCGCCTTCGACGGCGGCGCGGTGGATTACGTCACCAAGCCGTTTCTCCCCGAGGAACTGCTGGCACGGGTACATGCACACATCGGGCTGAAGCTTGCCCGCGACCGGCTTGAACGCGTGGCGCGCGAACGCCAGGAACTGGTCAACCTCGTCGCCCACGACCTCAAGAACCCGCTGACCAGCGCGCTGTTCGCCAGCGACGTGCTGTTGCAGAACGGCTGCAGGCCCGAACGCGTGCCGCGCTATCTGGAGATGATCCGCGACAGCGCGCAGGATGCGCTCGGCTACATCCGCCGTTATCTCGAGACGCAATCGGGCCGCGACCCGCGGCCGGATGCGTCGGCCTCGCTGGGCGAGGTGTTCGCTTGGCTGGCGCAACGCCATGAATTGCACTTCGAAAACCGCGGCATGCGCCTAGTGGCACCGCTGCCCGGCGACGACGCGGCGGTCGCGATCGATCCGCTGGTGCTGCGCCAGGTCGGCGAAAACCTGTTGAGCAATGCGATGAAATACGCACCCGGCAGCGACGTTGATCTGTCGGCGCGACGCGGCGCGGCCGGTTACTGGCAAGTGCTGGTTGAAGACCGCGGGCCCGGTATTCCCGCCAGCCAACAGCGTGCCTTGTTCGAACCCTTCGTGCGCCTGAGCGAGGTCGACCCGGCCAACGGACTCTCCAGCGGACTGGGTCTGTCGCTGGCGCGACAGATCATCGCCGACCACGGCGGCGCGCTGTGGTACGAGGATCGCGAGGGCGGTGGCGCGCGTTTCGTCATCGAGTTGCCGGCTGCGCGCTGAACCCCGCGCCTCAGCTTGTTGCGCTGCGGGCGCTGCGCCGTGCGCGCGGTTTGCCGCCGCTGCCGTTCGAGCCACGGCCACGCTTGGCTTCGATGCGGGTCGATTCGCCTTCGATGGCGCCCTGCTCGGCCTGCTTCGCCCGCTGCCGCGCCGCGTACCAGAGCAGGCCCGCGCCGGCGACGAGGGCGACCGCGATCACCGGATTGCGCCGCACGAATTTCGTCGCGGTCCTGGCGCCGGTGCGCGCCACGCCGAGCGCGGCGCCGGTTTCCACCCATTGCATCGCGCGCTCCGGGACGCGCGACTTGATTCCCTCGCCCAGCTGCGCGGCGAGTTCCAGTGCGCGCCCGGGCACGCGTTCGATCACGCTCATGGTCCACTCCTCGATGGCGAAACGATGCTGCCAGTGTCGGAACACGAACGTTGCGCTGGCGTGAGCGTTCGCGCAATCGATTCATCTATCTGCAACTTCCTCGCCGCCGTCCTTGGCGCTGCATTTCAAATGCTGGAACGCCCTGCCCGTCCTTCCATGGCCGGGCGTTCGACCGGCCGCGCGGCATGCCGCGCAATCGGCCGGCCTCACCCGCGCGGTTTCGCGCGATGCGTCGCCGTCGCGTTCCACGGATCGTCCGGCCACGGGTGTTTCGGGTAACGCCCCTTCATTTCCTTCTTCACTTCCGGATAGGTGCGTTCCCAGAAGCCGCGCAGGTCCTGGGTTACCTGCAAGGGTCGTCCCGCCGGCGACAGCAGGTGGAGGGTCAGCGGCACGCGGCCATCGGCGACGCGTGGCGTTTCGGCGAGACCGAACAGCTCTTGCAGTTTCACCGCCAACACCGGCGATGCCGGTTCGCCGTGGCCGTCGGGCCCCGCTTTCACGAACGCATAGTCGATGCCGCGCTGCAGGCCGGACGGCACATCGATGCGCGTCGGCGCGAGTGCGTCGATGCGCTGACGCAAGCCCCAGTCGATACCGGACCTCACCGCTTCGTCGAGCGCTTCGCTGGACAGCGCGTCCAGCCGCGTCTTGCCGGTGAACGCGGGCTTGAGCCATGCATCGAGCGATGCGAGCAAGGCATCGTCGGACAGGTCCGGCAGTTCGAGTTCCGGCACCCATGCACGCAGGCATTGCACGCGCACGCGCCATTGCGAAAGCGCTTCGCTCCACGGCAAGGACGACAAGCCGAGTTCGCGCACCGCGTCGGTCAGGGCCTGCGCGGCAAGCGCGGGATCGACGCGGCCCGCCGGTTTCGACGCCAGCACGATGCCGTCGAAGCGTTCGCTTCGCTCGCTGACCAAGGCGCGCTTGCCTGCATCCCAACGTACTTCGTCGCCTTCGTGGAAATGCGCGGCGAATTCGCGCCGCAACATCGCCTCGTCCACCGGCGCGCCGCGCAGCAGCAAGGCATCCTTCGCCTCGAAGCGCAATTCGCTGGCGACGATCCACGATTCGCCGTGCAGGGCACTGTCGTCGAACAACCGCGCCATGCGACCGTTCGCCAGTTGGTAGCGCTTCGGATCCTGCGGATGTTGTCGTGCGATGCGGTCGGGAAACGCATGCGCGAGCAGGTCGCCGAGTTCGTGCGCGGCCGCGCGGCCCGGTGGAGCGGCTTCGCAACGCAGGCGTCGTCGCCACTGCTTCGCCGCCGCGTCGATGGCCGCCAGCGCGGAACGATTCGCGTCCGTCGCTACGCGCCCGGAACGGAACACGGCCAGCGCATTCCAGCGTTCGGACAAGGCATCACTGCGCGATCGCAACGGGTCGCGCGCTTCGAGCAGTGCGGCAAGGTCGCAGGCCAACGCGGCGCGGCGCGGATCGTCCGTCGCCAGCAACATCGCGGCCAGGCGCGGATGCGTGCCCAATGCGAGCATGCGGCGTCCACGCGCGGTGATGGTCGATGTTCCATCTCCCCTCGTGGGAGAGGGTGGCCGAAGGCCGGGAGAGAGGGCGCCCAACGCATCGAGCCGGCGCAACAGGTCGCGTCCCGCGGCGAGCGCGCCGGGCGGTGGCGGATCGACGAAGCGCAAGGCATCGCTGCCCCAGGCCGCGAGTTCCAGCGCCAATGGAGCGAGGTCGACCTGGGCGATTTCCGGCCGCCGCTGCGGTTCCAATCGTTGCGATTGCGGCCATAGTCGATACGCGAAACCCGCGGCGACGCGACCGGCACGACCCGCGCGCTGGTCGGCCGAGGCCTGCGAAATGGCAACAACGTCGAGTCTCGAAAACCCGCTGTTCGGATCGAAGCGCGGCTCGCGCGCGAGGCCGCTGTCGATGACGACGCGCACGCCCGGCAGGGTGACGCTGGATTCGGCGACATTGGTCGCCAGCACCACGCGGCGGCGGCCATCCTCGGCCGGCTGCAGCACGCGCGATTGCTGTTCGACCGGAAGTTCGCCGTGCAGGGCGAGGATGTCGACCGCCCCCCACCCATCCCCCCCCCGCAGGCGGGGGGAGGTGCCCGAAGGGCGGAGGGGGGCCAGCGCCGCATCACCGCGCGCGATTTCGCGCTGCCCGGGCAGGAACACCAGCACGTCGCCAGGATGCGTCGCCAGCGCGTGTTCGATTGCGCGTTTGGTTTGATGCTGCAGTGCCTCATCCCGACGCGCGGGGAAATGCGCGACTTCGACCGGAAAACTGCGTCCGACGCTGGAGAGCCGCGGCGCGTCGAGGAATTGCGCGAGGCGTTCGCCATCGAGCGTGGCCGACATCACCACAAGGCGCAGGTCGTCGCGCAATCCGGCCTGCACGTCCAGCGCCAGCGCGAGACCGAGGTCGCCGGCGAGGTGGCGTTCGTGGAATTCGTCGAACAACAGAGCGCCGATGCCTTCCAGCATCGGGTTGTCCTGCAGCATGCGGGTGAGGATGCCTTCGGTGACGACCTCGATCCGCGTCTTCGCCGAGACCTTGTGCTCGAAGCGGATGCGGTAGCCGACCGTTTCGCCCATCGCTTCGCCGAGTTGCTTCGCCATGAACCCTGCGGCGGCGCGCGCGGCCACGCGCCGCGGTTCCAGCATCACGATCTTCCTGCCGCCCAACCACTCCGCACCCAGCAGGGCCAGCGGCACCTGGGTGGTCTTGCCCGCGCCCGGCGGCGCTTCCAACACCAGCCGCGGATGCACGGCGAGCGAAGCGTGGATTTCCGGCAGCAATGGGGCGATCGGGAATTGCATGGCGCCATTGTAGGAGCGCCTTCAGGCGCGACCGATACCCGCGTGGCTTCGACAGCTTGGTCGCGGCTGAAGCCGCTCCTACACTATCGCGATGGAATTGATCGACATCGGCGCCAACCTCACCCACGACAGCTTCGACCACGACCGCGACGCGGTACTGCAACGCGCACGCGCCGCCGGCGTGGCGCGGATGATCGTGACCGGCGCCTCGCGAGAACATTCGCCCAAGGCCCTCGCGCTGGCGCTGGCGAATCCCGGCACGCTGTACGCGACCGCGGGCGTGCATCCGCATCACGCGAATGAATACACCGACGAGTGCGACGCGGAATTGCGCGAACTGCTGACGCACCCGGAAGTGGTCGCGGTCGGCGAATGCGGGCTGGATTATTTCCGCGATTTCTCACCACGCCCGGCGCAGCGTCGCGCGTTCGAACGCCAATTGCAGCTCGCGGCGGATTGCGGCAAGCCGCTGTTCCTCCATCAGCGCGAAGCGCATGCCGACTTCGTCGCCATGCTGCGCGAGTTCGAAGGCCGCATCGGCCCGGCGGTGGTGCACTGTTTCACCGGCACCCGCGAGGAATTGTTCGACTGTCTCGACCATGACTGGCATATCGGCATCACCGGCTGGCTGTGCGACGAACGCCGCGGGCTGCATTTACGTGAACTCGTGAAGCACATCCCGGCGAACCGGCTGATGATCGAGACCGATGCACCCTATCTCCTGCCGCGCACGGTGAAACCCGCGCCCTCGCATCGCCGCAACGAGCCGATGTACCTCGCCCACATCGTCGAGGAGCTGGCGCGCGACCGCGGCGAGGATGTCGCCACGACCACGGCCGCGACCAGCGCGACCGCGACCGCGTTCTTCCGCTTGCCCTGAGCGACGGCAGGCTCAGTTCCCGCCACGCCCGCGCGTGCGCGTGCTGACGTAGATGTCGCCCGGATCGTTGCTGTCGACCTTGCGGCCGAAGTACAGCCGCGTGCCGTCGCGCGACAACGTTGCGCGCGTTTCCGAGCCCGGCGTGTTGATGTTGGTGTTGTCGATCCGCACCGGCGGCGACCACGGCGAGGCGGTGTCCGGGCGGGTGGCGACGTAGATGTCCTGGCCGCTGCCGGCGCGGCTGGAACTGAACACGATTTCGAGCCCGTCCTTGCGCACGTTCGGCATGCGGTCATCCGCCGTCGTGCTCAGTTCCACGACCTTCTCGCCCGGGCCGAAGCTGCCGTCGTCGCGCTGGCGGCTCATGTAGATGTCCTGGCCCTGGCTGTCGGCATAGCCGTCGCTGGAGAAGAACAGGAAGGTGCCTTCGCTGGTGTTCACCACCGACGGGCTGTATTCCCAGCCGCGGGTGTTCGGGCCGTCCGGATAGCTGTTCAGGTGCACCGGCGTCGCCCATCCGTGCGCCGGGTTCTCGCGGGTGAGGAAGAGGTCGGCGGCCGGCGGGCTGCCGGCGGGCGGGGTCGGCATCGGCGCGCATTCGCTGCAGTCCTCGGAGTTTTGTTGCGAACTCACGAACAACAACCACTTGCCGGGCAAGGGGGTCGGGCAGTATTCGGCCGCGGCCGAATTGACCACGTCGCCGAGGTTGGTGGCGGGATCCCATGACTGCAGCGCGGAATTCCAGGCGGCGCGCCAGATGTCGAGGCTGCCCAGCCCGCCTTCGCGGGTGGACATGAAGTACAGGTATTTCCCGTCCGGCGATTCGATCGGGCAGCCTTCGGCCGCGGCGGTGTTCACGCCCGGCGCGGGTACCGGGTCCTGCCACGCGCCGTAGTGCGGGGCAGCTGCCGCGCCGAACGAGGCGGCGACGGCAAGGGCGAGGATGAGTTGTCGGTGATGGCGGTGCATGCGGCTTTCCTTGTTCGAACGAACCGGCGATTCCGGTCGTCGCAGCCTCCGCAAGCCGGCGGCGCCAGTCTTGATGGCCTTGCTGGGATGCGCTTGGAAAGCTTGGGAAAAGCTTGGGGTCGCCCTGGACGCCGGTTTTGTATGCTTCGGGGACCACCCCCGATGGATGTGCATGGATCCGCGCACTCCGCCCCTGTTGGCCTTCGACGAATTCGCCATCGACTTCGCTGGCCACCGCCTGTTGCGCGACGGCGTCGAACAGCCGCTGGAGCCCAAGGCCTTCGGCGTGCTGGCCCTGCTGGCTGGTTCCCCGGGACAGGTGTTCGCCCGCGACGAGATCCTCGACGCGGTCTGGGGCCATCGCCATGTCACCCCGGGCGTGCTCAACCGGGTGATGACCCTGCTCCGCCACGCGCTGGGCGAGGACGCACAGGGCGCTCGCTACCTGCACACCGTGCATGGCGTGGGCTATCGCTTCGATCTGCCCGAGGCTGCAATGGCTGCTGCCACGCCATCAGCGCAGACGATCGAACCGCGAGCGGAATCCGTCGTGGCACAACCACCGATGCGCCGCGCCAGCGACAAGCAACGCGCATCCCGGCGAATGGCGTCGTGGTCGTTGCTCCTGCTGGCCACGCTCGCCTTCGCCGCCTGGACATGGTGGCCGCGCGCGACGCCCGCGACGGCGGTTCCCGCGACCGAACGCAGCATCGCGGTGTTGCCGCTGACCAACGCCAGCCGCGACCCGGACCAGCAGTTCTTCTCCGACGGGCTGTCGGACAACCTGATCGACGCGCTGTCCAGGTTCGAAGGCCTGAAGGTGATCGGCCGCATGTCCTCGTTCCAGTTTCGCGACGGCGCGGCCGACGCCAAGACCGTCGGCGCGAAACTCGGCGCCGCCTATCTGCTCAGCGGCAGCGTGCAGCGCGCGGGCGATGTCGTGCGCATCAACACCACGCTGACCAAGGCCGCCGACGGCAGCACGCTATGGGCAGAACATTACGACCGCCCGTACCAGGACCTGTTCGCATTGCAGGACGACATCGCGCGATCCGTCGCGCGCGCCCTGCAGGCGCGGCTGCTTCCGACCAGCGCCATCAAGCCGAACGACCGGCCGCCGAGCGGCAATATCGAGGCCTATACCGCCTATCTGCAGGGCTCGAAGTATTGGCACGAGGAGAATTTCCCCAAGGCGGCCGAGTTCATGACCCGGGCCGTGCAGCTCGACCCGGACTATGCCGTGGCATGGGCGGACTTGTCGGGATCGTGGAGCACCGTGGCCGCGTTCTGGAACGAGCCCCCCGCGGAGGCCCGCGAACACATGCGCCTCGCGCGCGAGGCGGCGGACAAGGCGCTGCAACTGGCGCCGGCGCTGGGTTCGGCGCACGCGGCCCGCGCCTACCTGATGTTCACTGCGTTCGATGACAGGGGCGCGTTGGCCGAGTGCCGTCGTGCCGTAGAGCTGTCGCCGAACGATCCCATGGTCCTGAATGGCTGCGGCTTCGTGCTGACCGGGATCGGAAAACTCGCCGAGGCCCTGCGTCTGCGCGAGCGCCTGCTGTCGATCGAACCGCTTTACTCGGTCAACACTTTCCAGTACGCGACTTTGCTGATGGCGAGTGGCCGGCTGGACGAGGCGGAGAAGTACCTGCGCATCGCCGAAGGACTCTCGGGCCCGTCTGTGTATGCACACATGGTGATCGCCATGTTGCGCGGCGATGCGGCTGCGGCGATGAAATTCGCCGCGCAGGCGCCCGATGACCAACGCGCTTTGCTTCTGGCGCTGGCGACGCAGATCGGGCCGGACCGCGCGGCGGCGGACGCGGCGCTGGCGACCGTCTTGCACGACAAGGTGGTTGTCCACGCGGGCAATCACTCCGTGGACTATCGCAGTCCTTACCAGATCGCGAAGATCTATGCCCTGCGCGGCGATGCAGGCCACGCTCTGCAATGGCTGGAGCGTGCGCCGCCATCCGCTCTCCTGTTCATGCTGGCGGACCCGCTCCTCCTGCGCTTCCGCGACGACCCGCGCTTCATCGCCCTCTGCAAGAAGCTCGGCCTGCCGCCGCCGAGCGAAAGCGACGCGCTGGGCATCGACCAGATCCGCGCGCAGCTGGCGGCGAAGCGCTGAACCCCGTCAGCTCCGCAGCCCCACCCCGCGCTTGAGCAGCCACAGGCCGAGCGTGGCCAGCGCAACGACGAAGAACAGCATGAGCGCATAGGCGATCCACAGCGGCACGTCGCTGATGCCGAGCAGGCCGTAGCGGAACGCATTGACCATGTAGAAGATCGGGTTCGCATGGGTCGCGGCTTCGGCCCAGCCGGGCAGCAGGCTGGTCGAATAGAACACGCCACCGAGGTAGGTCAGCGGGGTGAGGATGAAGGTCGGGACGATGGCGATGTCGTCGAACTTCTTCGCGAACACCGCGTTGACGAAGCCGGCGAGCGCGAAGATCGTCGAACCCAGCAGCACCGAGGTGAACATCACCAGGGGGTGCGGCATGCGCACGGTCGTGAAGAACATGGCGATACACAGCACGATCACCCCGACCATCAGCCCGCGCAGCACCGCGCCGGCGACATAACCGGCGAGGATCACCCAGTTCGGCATCGGGCTGACCAGCAGTTCCTCGACGTGGCGACCGAACTTGGCGCCGAAGAACGAGGAACTGATGTTGCCGTAGCTGTTCTGGATCACGCTCATCATCACCAGGCCGGGGACGATGAAATCCATGTAGCGGACCCCGTCCATCTCGCGCACCTGCGAGCCGATCAGCTTGCCGAAGATCAGGAAGTACAGGGTCATGGTGATCGCCGGCGGCATCAGGGTCTGGCCCCAGATCCGCAGGATGCGCATGACCTCGCGACGCACGATGGTGCCGAGCGCGACCAGGTTGCGGTTGGCGATGGTCGCTTCGTCCAATGCCGGCGCGTTCATGCCGCGGCTTCCTTGCTGGTGAGGCGCACGAACAGTTCCTCCAGGCGATTGGTCTTGGTGCGCATCGAGCGCACGCGGATGCCGGCGGCCTCGAACGTGGCGAACACGCGGTTCAGGTCCATCGCGCGCGGCATGTCGAGGTCGAGGGTGTGGGCGTCGGTCGCAAGCAGGGTCGCGCCCTCGATCGCCGGCAATTGCGCGGGCAGCGCGCCGTCGATGTCGAACAGGAAGCCTTCCACGTCGAGCTTTGCCAGCAGCGATTTCATCGGCCCGCGTTCGACGATGCGGCCATGGTCGATGATCGCGAGGTTGCGGCACAGGCTCTCCGCTTCCTCCAGGTAATGCGTGGTCAGGATGATCGTGGTGCCGGCGGCGTTGATCTCGCGCAGCGTGCGCCACATGCCGCGGCGGATCTCGATGTCGACGCCGGCGGTGGGTTCGTCGAGGATCAGCAGCCGCGGCTGCGTCATCATCGCCCGCGCGATCATGAGCCTTCTTTTCATGCCACCCGAGAGCGTGCGGCTCATCTTGTCGGCCTTGTCCCACAGCTGCGCGCCCTTCAGCACTTCCTCGGCGCGCACCAGCGCCTGCGCGCGCGGCACGCCGTAGAAGCCCGCGTAGTTGACGCAGACGTCCAGCGGCTTCTCGAACATGTTGAAGTTGATTTCCTGCGGTACCAGGCCGAGCAGGCGCATCGCGCCGTCGCGGTCGGCGTCGATGTCGGTGCCGAACACCGCGGCCTCGCCCGAGCTCTTGTTCACCAGCGAGGACACGATGCCGATCAGGGTCGACTTGCCGGCGCCATTGGGCCCGAGCAGGGCGTAGAAATCGCCGGGCTCGACATCGAGCGAGACGCCCTTGAGCGCCTCCACCCCGTTGTCGTAGGTCTTGCGCAGGTCGCGCACCCGCAACGCGGGCGTGGGAAGCAGGTCGCTCGACGACGGGTTCATCGGGAACGGGCTCATCGTGGCTCCGCTGCGGCGCGCGCCGCAGGTATCGGGTCGAGGGGGGAAAACCGGAACGGTTAGTATAGGCGCCCGCATCTGGGCGCTCCCGCCACGCTGCGTTGCACTCCGGGTGGAACCGCGTGGCCATTGTTCACTTCCCGCTGAAGCTGACCGCGCGACGCATGCTCGCGCCGAGCGTCGCGCACCTGTCCTTCGTGCGCGACGACGGCCAGCCGCTGGACTACGTGCCCGGCCAGTTCATCCAGGTCCATTTCCACTACGCCGACGGCAGCCCGGCGCGACGCAGCTATTCGCTGGCGACCCTCCATGATCACGCGCTGGGTCCGGGCGAAGCAGTGGAGATCGCGGTCAGCTACGTGGCCGGCGGTGCCGCGACCGCGCTGTTCGAAGGCCTGGCCGAAGGCGGAACGATCGATGCCAGCGGCCCGTACGGGCGCTTCTGCCTGCTCCCGGCCGACGCCAACCGCCGCTACCTGCTGATCGGCACCGGCACCGGCATCACCCCGTACCGGGCGATGCTCCCGCAGATCGAAACCCTGATGCGCGAACGTGGCGTCGAAGTCGTGCTGTTGCAGGGCGCGCGCAATCCTGGCGAACTACTCTACGGCGACGAGTTCCGCGCCTTTGCCGCCTCGCATCCGCAATTCCGTTATGTGCCCTGCCTGTCGCGCGACATGCCTGGCGATGATTCGGTGCACGCGCATGCCGACGCGCGCCACGGCTATGTGCAGAACGCGCTGGCCGAATTCGCACCGAATGCGGAAGGCGACATCGCCTACCTGTGCGGCAACCCGAACATGGTCGACGCCTGCTTCGAGGCGCTGAAGGCCGCGGGCCTGCCGGTGCCGCATATCCGTCGCGAGAAGTACGTCAGCAACAAGTGATCTGGCGGTCTGTCAAGCACGCTTGACAAGTCGTTTTTTGCCGTCTATCGTGCTTGTCAACCTTCCTTGACAGGCCATCACCGTGCCGCGGGTCTCGCGCAATTTCCTGATCGCCGCGATCGTGTTGTTGGTCAGCGCCATGGGCTTGCCCTCCCTGCTGCCGGTCCCGGCCTGGTTGTCGGGCGTGCTCTACGGTTTCGGCGCTGGCTGCCTGCTCGGCGCCGCTTTCGGCTGGTTCGCCCCCGATACCTGTGATTCCGCGACCCCGGCCCTGCGCCGCCGCTATCTGCGCGAATTCCTGCCACCGATGGCGGCCTATGTCGTCCTGGTGTTCGTCTCGGTCTGGTTGTTGAAACACGTCGATGCACCACAGTTGCGCGCATTGCTCGCGCTGCTGCCGCTGCCACCGATCGCGTTCGCCCTGCGCGCGATCATGCGGTTCATCCGCGACGCCGACGAGCTGCAGCGCCGGATCGAACTCGAGGCAGTGTCGATTTCCAGCGCCTTCGTGTCCTTCGCCTACCTCACCGGCGGCTTCCTGCAGGCCGCGCGCGTGATCGACGTGCGCGCCGCCGACGCGATGCTGTGGGTGTTCCCGTTGACCTGCCTCGCCTACGGCCTGTGCAAGATCGTGGTTTCGCGGCGCTACGGCTGATGCAAAGCCGGGTGCGCGAATTGCGGGAACGCCGCGGCTGGTCGCAGGGCGAGCTGGCCGAGCAGCTCGAAGTCTCGCGCCAGACCGTGAACGCGATCGAGACCGGCAAGTACGACCCGAGCCTGCCCCTGGCCTTCCGCATCGCCAGGCTGTTCGGTCAATCAATCGAAAAAATTTTCCATCCCGACCACGTTTGAGCCCAACGATGACTGCGAACCAACCACCGCCGAGCGACCACGAACCCGGCAAGCAGCAGCTGCGCGGGCCGGGCATTGTCTTCCTGGCCTGCGGCATCGCCTTCCTCGGCGTGGGCGTGGCCACCGGAATGACCGTCTTCGCGATGACGGCGCCCGCCTTCATCGCGATGGGCATCGTCTACCTCGTTCGCGCGCGCAAGCGCCCGGGCGACGACGGACAGTCGTAACCCCTACGCAACAGGAGTCCCTGGATGTCACCGCGCAACATATTCCGCGTCGTCGTGGCCGTGGCCGCGTTGGGCTGGTTCGGATGGAGTTGGTACCGAACGCACCACATTGACGAGGCGCCGACGAAAGCCGCGTCGAGCAAAGCTGCCGATGCGCCACCCGCGAAAGCGCGCATGTATGGTTCGATCCCGTTCCATCCCTGCACGCTGGCGCCGCAGTACGGCGCGCTGAGCGTGGAGGCGCAATGCGGCACGCTGTCGGTGCCGGAAGACCGCGCGAATCCGAAAGGGCGGAAGATCTCGCTCGCCATCGCCTGGGTGCCGGCCGGCGACAACGGCGAGGTCGCGCCGGATCCGGTGTTCATGCTCGCCGGTGGCCCGGGCCAGTCCGCGCGGGACAGCTACCCGCAGGTCGCGGCGGCGTTCGCCGGCGTGCTCAAGCATCGCAACGTGGTGCTGGTCGACCAGCGCGGCACCGGCGGCTCCAACCTGCTCTCCTGCGGCGACGACGAGAACGACCAGGACGGCGACTCGCCCGCGGCCGCGACCGCGTTCGCCAACCGTTGCGTCGCGGCGCTTTCGAAGAAGGCCGACCTGCGCTTCTACACCACCACCGACGCGGTCGCCGACCTCGAAGATGTGCGCAAGGCGCTGGATGTTTCGCAATTGAACCTGATCGGCATCAGTTACGGCACCCGCGTCGCGCAGCAATACGCGATGCGCCACCCGGCGTCGACCCGCAGCATCGTGCTCGATTCGGTCGCGCCGAACACGCTCGGCCTCGGCAACATCTTCGCCCGCAACCTCGACGACGCGCTGGCGCTGCAGTTCGCGCAATGCACGGAAAATCCCGCGTGCAAGGACCGCGTCGGCGAACCGCGCGCCGAATTGTCCAGGCTGATGGCGACGCTGCGCGCGAACCCGCCATTGGTACGCTACCGCGACGCCGGCACCGGCGAATGGCGCGAGGACGTGCTCAAGCCCGAGAGCATCGCCGGCATGGTGCGCATGTACGCCTACATGCCGATGATCGCGACCCTGCTGCCGGTGCTGATCCACGACGCCAACGCAGGCCATTACGAAAACCTCGCCGCGCTCAGCCGGATGATGACCGGCGAGATGAAGGACGCGATGGCGATGGGCATGCAGATGTCGGTGGTGTGCAGCGAGGACGCCGCCAGCATGGTCGCGCGCAAGGAAGACGCCGACACCCTGCTCGGCAACGGCCTCACCGAATCGATGGCGGCGATGTGCGCGGTGTGGCCGAAGGGCGCGGTGCCCGCGGACTTCCACACGCCGCTCGCGAGCGAGGTGCCGGCGCTGGTGCTGGAGGGCGAGTTCGACCCGGTCACGCCACCGCGCTACGGCGAGGAAGTCGTG
>Ga0209023_10000788_pt1 | contig 45216 bp, 36 predicted proteins | sample LakOneMetagenome_FD_187468 | JGI IMG/M metagenome (GOLD analysis project Ga0209023, IMG submission 187468) | Freshwater and sediment microbial communities from Lake Erie, Canada (SPAdes) (version 2) | ecosystem: Environmental > Aquatic > Freshwater > Lentic | place: Lake Erie, Canada...
GATCTGGCTGCGTTCAAGATCGGCGGCGAAGCTCGCCTTGTCGAACCGGAACACGCGTTCGTGATCCCACCCGTGGCTGGCCAGCTCGTGCCCGGCATCGACGATTCGCCGCATCAACGGTCCGTGGCGTTCGGCGACCCAGCCCAGCGTGAAGAAAGTTGCCTTGACGTCGGCGCGGGCGAACATGTCGAGTATCGCCAGGCAATTATCCTCGACCCGGCTGCCGAGCGAATCCCAGCTCTCCCGGTCGATCACCCCTTCGAAGGCACCGACCTGGAACCAGTCTTCGACATCGACCGAGAGGCCGTTGACGATCTGCTCGGACATCGTCCTCTAAAGCCTCCCTGCCTCAGGCCGCAGCGCGGCTGGCATCGTCGGCCTCGATCCACTCGATCAGCATGGTCAACGTGTGACGGATGGTGCGTTCCTGTTCGAGCATCTTGGTTTCGAAAGCCGACAGCTTGGCTTCGATCGCTGCCAATGCGGCTGCCTGGCTGGGATCAGCCGAAACCGCAGGCGCGGCTTCCTGTTCGTTGGCCAGTTCGATAACCGCCTGCTGCAGCTCGGCAATCTGGGCGTCGCGTTCGGCAAGCATCGCCTGCAACTGCGCCAGTGCCACGGCATCGACCGGCACCGGAGCAGCAACCGGCGCTTCGACCGGAGCGGCGACTGGCTCAGGCTTGGCCGGCTTGTTCAGCTGCATCGTGCCGTCAAGCTCAAGCTCTTCGAGCACCTGGCTGAGCATGGCCCCGTCGATCCGGCTGCGCTGATCAACCGCACCCAGCATCATCAGCCGGTTACAGATCTGGTTGATCCGCCGCGGCACGCCGCCCGAAGCCTCGTAAAGCTCAGTATAGACGCGCTGGTCGAACTTGGGATTGCCGGTCCAGCCCACACATTTCAGGCGATGTTCGATATAGGGCTGGATTTCGCCGAGCTCCATTGCCTCAAGATGGTGCGCCGCGATCACGCGCTGGCGCAATTGTTCAAGCTGCGGGTGTTCCTGGATCGTGTCACGGAATTCCGGCTGGCCCAGCAGCAGCGTCTGCAGCAGCGGATGCGCGCCGAGCTGGAAGTTGGACAGCATGCGCAGCTCTTCGAGCGCCTCGAGCGCCAGGTTTTGGCTCTCGTCGACAACCAGCAGGCAGCGGCGACCCGCGCGGGCCTCGTCGTGCAGGAACGCCTCGATCGCGCCTAGCGCGCTGGCTTTGTCATGGCCGTCAACGATCAGGCCGAAGGCCTGTGCAACGACATGGACCAGCTCTTCACCATCAAGCTTGCTGGTGACGATCTGCGCCGCGGTCAGCCGTGCCGGGTCGATCGTCGCCATCAGGTGCGCGACCAGCGTCGACTTGCCCGCACCAACCTCACCGGTGATGACCACGAAGCCTTCACCCTGGGCCAGGCCATAGGACAGGTACGACAGCGCCTTGCGGTGCGTCAGGCTCTCGAAATAGAACGTTGGATCCGGCGTAAGCTGGAACGGCCGCCCGGTGAGCCCGTAGAAATCGTTGAACATTGCAAGTACCCCCGAAAATCAGGCTCAGAACGACAGGCGGAGACCGGCCAGCGCCGAAGCTGACCAGACGTCTTCCAACTGCTCGCGGTTGACCCCGTTGACCCCCACGGCAAGCGTGGCCGACAGGTTGCGCGCAAGCGTGCGATAGTAGGACGCCGATGCCCCAAGCGAACTGGTATCGCCAGCCAAGGCATCTCCGCTTTGGTACCAGTTGGCATAGACATTGGTGCCAAAGCTGGAATTGCGATCGATCCGCCCGTTGAGATAGGCCGCGACCCAATAGTTCTCGTCGACCAGGCCATTGGCCACGGCCAGAACCGTGCCCGGCGCAGCCATGAAGGTGCGGCGATCGTAGCCGGCTCCGATGCCGTACTGGAGCGAATTGCCGCCCATGTTGAGGCTGGCCATTGCCCCACGCCCACGGAACACCGACGAGCGGACCGAAGCCAGCGCGCCGTTGAGGCAGGTGCCGTTGGATGATCCAGCCTGGGAAACCGCGGCCACGCAAGTGCTGAGGCCGCCATTCAGCGGATTGTAGATCCCGTCGAAGTTGGTCGGCATTTCGGCCAACGTCTTGTTGAGCATGCCGCCGAAGCCGGTAACACCATCATAGACCGAGATGTTGAGGCTGCTGCGCGCACTGGGCGCATAAGCAAAGCTGCCGAAGTAGGTGGTCGAACCATAGCGGCGCCCGACATGGGCTTCGAACGCGGTGCGCTTGCTTGGCCGCCAGATTACGCCGGCATCCCAGATCAGTCCTTCGGCTTCGTAGGCGATCTGACGCGGCGCGCTCTTGTCGGTGACATAGCGCCCGCTGGCATCGACGACGGGCAGGCGGGTCAGCGGATCGATCACCGCATCGCGGTGCGAAACCTCAACCTTTTCATAGCCGACCCCGCCAACCAGCGTCAGGCTGCTGCCGATCGGCAACGACACGTCGCCGCGAACATTCTTGTCATCGACCCGCTGATCGAGATTGGAGACGTCCTCGCGCAGCCAGCCCGCGCCAACGCCGACCCCAACCGGGAGCGGTTCGCCAGGACGCGTGCCCACATGCATCTGGGCGGCATGGACGGTACCGTCGCTGTAACGGTCAACCGGGTTCTGCCCCGGTGTCACGGCAACCGCATTGGGCGTGGTCACCTTGTTATAGCCAAAGCGGTAGTGGCCCTCGATCTGGACATCGCCGGCATTGGTCTTGACTGAAGGGCCGATGTAGGCAGCATAAACCTGGGTCGCGCTGTCGCCGAAATCCTGGCCGGCAATTGTCGACCCGTTGTTTTCAGCGCCCATCCGCGCCGCCATCGCGCCGCCTTCAAGATAAACCGAGCGCGGGACGATCCCGACGCTGGCGCGGGCCATGCCGCTGATCACGTCACCATCATTGCCCGAATTGCTGCCCCAGCCAAAGCGGCGTTCATAGCGGACCGCCATCCCGGCTTCGAAATTGCGCCCGCTGAGGTTGGCATCGGCGCCCACCGCGACCGACGAATAGGTCAGCGTGTCGTTACCGGGCGAAAGCTCGGCCGTAACCACCTGCTGGGCCTCGATATAGGGCGTGAAGTGGACCTTGCGGATACGCGGCGAACCGCCACCGACGTCGGCGCCGCCTTCGTCTCCATCGTCCCCGCCGTCGGAGACTTCATCTCCGCTGCCGCCGGCCGAACCGGCGACATCGCCATACGGCAGCGTCTGGGCGTGAACCACGCCTGGAAGAGAGAGCACGAGCCCTGCGGCGAGCGCGGCAACCCGCGATATGAGGTGCGACTTCATGGTCAGCCTCCGTATCCATAGTAAGAGCCGAAGCGACGACCGCTCGGACTGAAGTGGACGCCATTCAAAAGCAGTTGGATGTTCGGGCAGGCCGAAAGCAGCGATACCGCGTCTTCCAGCGAGCCAACCCCGGTCCGGTCCGCGCGCGCAACGACCACGGCCTGGCCAACATATTTGGCGAGTTCGGCCGCTGGTGAAGCTGCGAGTGCGGGTGGGGAATCGAAAATGACGAAGCGGTTCGGCGCGCCTTCGACCAGACGATCAAGCACTTGGTGCGTACGCGAGCTAGACAGATATTCGCTGTCAGAAGCTGTCGCGCTACCGGCGGGCAGCACCCACAAACCGGGAATATCGGTCCCGATCACGCAATCGGCAGCATCGACTTCGGGCTTCGAGAGCGCGTCCATCAACCCCGGCCCACCTGGCAGGCCAAGCATCGACAGTACCGAAGGCTTGGCAATGTCGGCATCGACCAGCAGCACTTCGCTTTCTTTCTCGGCGGCAATCGCCAGCGCGAGATTGACTGCGGTAAAGCTCTTGCCTTCACCCGGATGCGGCGAGCAGATCAGCACGCGCTGCGCCGCCGGGCCCATCCCTTGCTGAGCGAGTTGCCCGGCATTGTAGAGCAGCTGCCGCTTGACGATGCGAAACTCTTCCAACACCGCGGTGACGCTGCTTTCGGGAACGATCAGCCCCTGATCGCGCAAGTGCTGGCGGTTGACCGGATAGCGTTCTCCCTTGAACTCAACCGCCCGGACCGCCGGAACCGCCGGCTTGGGTGCAGCTTTCGCGGGGGCCTTCGCGGGCGCCGGGGCAGGCGCGATCACCTCGGGCACAACAACTTCGGGCGCGGCCTCAAACGGCTGGTTCACGGCCGCAACTTCAGCCTCTTCAACAATTTCATCAGCGCGGCGATAGCGGCGGCGCTGCGATGGTGGCGGCACCAGATCGGCCGGGATCGGCGCGGAGGTCAATTTGACCAGGTCGTAATTGCGCACCACGCGCTCGATCAGGCTCGGGCCGCGCACGGCCTCACCTTCATCTTCGGGCAGGGGGATCTTGGTCTGTTCGGTCATGACAATCCCCTCAAGCCACCATGCCGCGCTGGACGAATTCGATCGTCAGCAGGATCGCGAAGACCCCGCCCAGCCCCGCGCAGGCGGCGTAGAAAAACTTCAGCCGCTTGGCCCGGACCTGGCGCGCCGAATCGGTCAGCACCTGGGTGATCGAGCCGAGCACCGGCAAGCCAAGCGACTTCTCGAGCTTGCTGGCGGTGGCGAAGGTCGAGCGCAGCTGGCTGACCGCGAAGGCAGTCGCCGAACCGGCGCCCAGCCCCATGATCAGCACGCCCAGCAGCAACAGCGGGCGATTGGGCGCAATCGGCGAGCGCGGGGTGGTCGGCGGATCGATCACCTGGAACTTGACCGCATTGTGTTCGGTTTCAACCGATCCACGGATCTTCAGCTCTTCGCGCTGGCGGGCGAGTTCATCGTATTTGGTCTTGAGCACGTCGTAATCGCGGACGATCTGCTGGTATTCGGCCGCCGCGGCGGGATTGGAAAACTGCTGCGCGGTCAGGGTGTTGACCTCGGATTGCAGCGACGCACGGCGGGCCGAAAGCGACTGGACATTGGCCTGTCGCTCAGCCCGGATCGATTCAAGCGACGTGTAGGCGGGATTGGCAATGCCAACCTGCCCGCCGCCCTCGGCCGCTGCGGCAGAGCGCAAGCCGTTGACCTGGTTGCGCGCCGCGATCACGTCGGGATGGTTCTCGGTCAGGCCCCTCGCGCGTAGCGAATTCAGCTGCGCCTGGGCATCGGCCAGAGCGCCGCGCGCACCGCCAACCGAGCCGCCACCGGCGATAGTGCGCGGCGTTCCAGCCATCTGACCGCTAATCGCCGCCAGTGCGCTCTGCGCAGCCGCCAGATCCGAATCGACCCCGCGAAGTTCCGCGCGCATCGATTCAAGCTTGGCCAGCGCCGCGCTCGCGCCGCCAGCCAGGCTGGGGTTCTGCGCTTCGAAAGCGATCTTCTTTTGCTGGGCGACGTCGAGTTCCTTCTGACGCGCAGCCAGCTGCTGGTCCATGAAGTCCATCGACTGATTGACCTGACCGCGGTTGCCCGAAAGGTTTTCCTCGCGGAACAGGTCGATCAGCTTCTGCACGATCGCCTGGGCGATCTTGGCATTTGCGGCGTCGGAATTGGAGCCGTTGCCGTAGGTTGCGGTGATCGTGAACAGGTTGTCCTTGTCATTCTCGACCTTGATCTTCTTGCCCAGTGAAAGCACCGCGGCTTCCATTTCCTTGGGGCTGGAAATCTCTGCACCCATCGGCGTGCCGCGAATCACTTTTTCCAGGTTGACCGCGCTGGTCAGAGTTTGCTGGACGCGCTCGATATCGCGCTTGGTATTGCTAGGCACGCCAGTGACATCGGCCAGCATGTCATCCAGCTGGACGAAAATTCGAGCCTTTGATTCATAGCTGTTTGGCACCATCGCCACGGCCAGCCAGCCCAGCAGGCAGACGCCCCAGGCCACGGCCAGCGCCAGCCAGCGGCGGTGCCAGACCGAAAAGAGCGCTGCGCGCAGTTCGTCAAAAATGTTGGTCATCCCCCTGTTCGCCCTTCCTCAGAACTGGCTTTCAGGAATGATGATCACGTCGCCCGGCATCAGCATGACGTTGGCCTTGCTGTCGCCCTTGCGCAGCAGGTCGCTGAGCCGCAGCGAGAATTCCTTTTGCTTGCCGCTTTCCTTGTCGAACCGGATCAGCTTGGCGCGGTTGCCTGCAGCGTATTCACTCAGGCCACCCACCGCGATCATCGCGTCGAGCACGGTCATGTTGGCGCGGTAGGGCAGCGAAGCAGGCTTGCCGGTCGCGCCGATGATCCGCACCTGCTGGCTGTAAGTGCCGGAGAACTTGTTGACGATCACCGAGACCAGCGGATCCTGGATGAACTGCGAAAGCTGTAGGGTGATGTCGTCGGCCAACATCTTGGGGGTCTTGCCCACGGCTGGCATGTCGGTGATCAACGGCGTGGTTATCCGCCCGTCGGGCCGGACCTGCACTTTGGCGCCCAGTTCGGGATTGCGCCAGACGAAGATCGTCAGCTCATCAAGCGGGCCGATGATGTAATCCTCACCGGGACCTTCCTGCATCGCCACGAACGAGGCTGAAGGCAGCTGCGGGCCGCTGGCTCCGCCGGCACATCCAGTCAGCGCAAGGCTCATCACGGCGCTGCAGGCCAGCAGGCAGGAGAAGCGGTTGAATTTCATCGGGCATTTCCTTCAACGGCGCCGTGCCTTTGTGGGGTTATGCCCAACCCTCCACGCAGACCCGGCTATTCAAGGTCCGCTATCGGAAAAAAGGGTGAATATTGCGTTAGCCCTATGTGCAGATTGTGTGTTCACCCGCAGTGGGTCCCGAAACGGGACAAGCTGGAATGCGATTGTTAAACCAGCATTTCAGGGGCCGGGCCATGTCCCAGGAACTGCGCCGGACTGGCGCTGGCACCGTAGGCCCCGGCGCAAAACACCGCGATCAGATCACCCACATTGGCGCGTGGGAAATGGCCCTTTTCGGCCAGGCGGTCGAGCGGGGTGCACAGGCATCCGACAACGCTCGCTTCTTCCTCGCCTTCGGCATCGAAACGGCTGGCAATGGCGACCGGATAATTGCGGCGCACCACGGTGCCAAAGTTGCCCGAAGCGGCCAGTTGATGGTGCAACCCGCCATCGACGACCAGGAAGGTCTCGCCGTGGCTGACTTTGCGATCGACGATCCGGGTCAGGTAAACCCCGGCCTCACCGACCAGATAACGGCCCAGCTCGACGCAGAACTGCGTGTATTTCAGCACTTGCGGAACCGCTTCGAGGGTCTCGCCAAGCGCCTGCCCCACGGCCTTCAGGTCAAGCGGTTCGTCGCCCGGAAAATAGGGAATGCCAAAACCCCCGCCCAGATTGCAGTGCGGCAGCGGGACATCGATCTGCTCGGAAAGGTCCGCCGCAAGCGCCAGCGCCTGAACCTGGGCTTCGATGATCGCAGCAGCCGACAGCGCCTGGCTACCGGCGAAGATGTGAAACCCGCGCCATTCCGCGCCGCTGGCGATAACTTCACGGGCCATCGCAGGCACACGCTCGGCATCGACGCCAAACGGCTTGGCGCCCCCGCCCATCTTCATCCCTGATCCCTTGAGATCGAAATCGGGATTGACCCGGATCGCCAGGCGCGGGGTGACGCCAAGGCGGTGCCCGGCCTCCAATGCGCGGATAGCTTCGCCTTCGCTTTCAAGGTTGAGTGTCACACCGGCGCAAATCGCGGCCTCAAGTTCGTCGGTGCGCTTGCCGGGTCCGGCAAAGGAAATCCGGTCGGCCGAAACCCCAGCCGCCTGAGCCAGTGTCAGTTCCCCGGCTGAGGCAATGTCGAACCCGTCGACGAGTTCAGATATCAGCTGAAGAACCGGTCCATAGGGGTTTGCTTTGACGGCATAATGCAGCGCAACCCGCGAAGGCAGCGCGGCATAGAGTTCGGCCACGCGGCGTTTGATCAGCGCGCCTGAATAAACGAACATCGGGGTGGATCCGGCTTCGGCGACCAGATCGCTGGCCTTGCGTCCAGCAATCGCCAGTTCGCCATCAATCATGGCAAACCCGGACGGGATCGGGCCGAGCGGCTTCACGCCGCCAGTTCCTGGTAAAGCCCGCTGCGGTCGATCTTGCCATTGGGCGAAATCGGCATCGCCTCGCGCCAGTGAATGACTTTGGGCTGCATGAAATTGGGTAGTGTTTGCATGAGCCTGCGTGGCAGTTCTTCCTGAACATCTGAGATTCCGGAGATCGGACGCACGATCAGGTGGATCGCATGCCCCAGTCGCTCATCGGGAATGCCCAGGGCAACGGCTTCGGCGACCAACCCCGTCGCCAGCGCGCCGTCCTCAACCTCCTGCGGACTGATCCGGTTGCCTGCGCACTTGATCATCGCATCGCGGCGACCGACGAAATAGAGCAGCCCGTCGGCCTCGCGCCTCACCCTGTCGCCCGACCATACTGCCATGCCGCCATAGCGGGACTGCGGCGGTGCCGGTTTGTAGCGTTCGGCTGTGCGCACCGGATCCTGCCAATAGCCTTGGGCGACCAGCGGCCCGCAATGAACCAGCTCGCCCTCCTCGCCATTGGCGGCGATTTGGCCCTTGTCGTTCACCACCAGGATCTCGGCATGCGGGATCGCCTTGCCCATCGAGGTCGGATGGCTGTCGACCAGCGCCGGATCGAGATAGGTCGAGCGGAACGCCTCGGTCAGGCCGTACATCGGGAACAGCCGCGCTGAAGGGAACAGGCCGCGCAGGCTGCGGACCAGTTCCACTGTGAGTGCTCCTCCGGAATTGGTCAGCCGGCGCAGCCTGGCAGCAGTTTCCTTCGGCCATTCCAGCTCGGTCAACTGGACCCACAGCGGCGGAACTGCGGCCAAAGTCGTGACGCCGTGGCGCTCCACCGCCTTCACCACATCGCGCGGGGTCAGGTAGTCGAGCGGGACCACGCAGCCCCCGGCAAACCAAGTGCTGAACAGCTGGTTCTGGCCGTAGTCGAACGACAACGGCAGCACGGCCAGTGTGACATCGTTCGAGGTCATGTCGAGGTAGTCGGCAACCGAGTCAGCCCCCAGCCACATGTTGGCATGGCTCAACATGACGCCCTTGGGCTTGCCGGTCGACCCGCTGGTATAGAGGATCGCGGCGAGCCTATCGGGATCGACAGTGGAAGGCCCAATCGGTGCGGCAGTAGCTGCCAAGGCCAGCGCTGCCTCCTCACCCATCACCAAGCAATCCGCCGGCAGATCGCCCGCTTCCAGCGAGGTGAGCCTTGAGTGTGTGCCGAGTAACACTTTGGTGCCACTGTCCCGCACGATGTGTGCCACTTGTGTGCGCTTCAAAAGCGGGTTTACGGGCACGTGAACCAGCCCGGCGCGCGGCGCGGCCAGCGGCAGCAGGCAAGTCAGCTCGCCCTTGGCCGCCCAGCTCGCCACCCGGTCGCCCGGTGCCATCCCCAGCCCCTTGAGCCACCCGGCCAGCCGAGCGACACGATCCCTTAAGTCCTTGTGGTTAAGAGTACCCCCACGCAGAACCAGTGCAGGGGCTGCGTCAGCCCCCCGCTCGGCGAGATGGTCGATCGGCCGGATCTCGGGATTGGGGTTGCAGGACAAGGGTTTACGGGCTCCGGAGGGTTAGGTTTCGCAGTGGCAATCGTGGTTACCTATCACGATGATCTTAACGAAGTGCAAGGCGATCCGGTCATGGCCGAATTGCTGCGCGCGCCGCACGCCCGCGCGCCTTTCGACCGGCTGGATTGGTGGCGCATGCTCGAAAAGCACTGCGGCCATTTCCCGCTGATCGCGGTCGCCCGCCAGGGTCAGCACCGCGCCGTTCTGCCACTTTTGCGCAAGCAGCGCGATATCGTGGCCCTCGCCAACTGGTATTCGTTCCGCGTCTCTCCGCTTGCCACTCCCGGAGCCGACACCCCAGCACTGTTCGCCGAATTGGCCGCAGACCTGGCCGGCCAGGCACCGCGCATCACCGTGTCCCCCTTGCCCAACGAGAATGGCGAAACGGTCCTGCTCGAACAGGCTTTCCGCAAGGCTGGATGGACGGTTTTCCGCCGCCAGTGCGATGTAAACCACGTATTGCCCGTGAATGGTCGTAGCTTCGCCGAATACATGGCAGAGCGCCCAGGCCCACTGCGCACCACGCTCAAACGCAAAGCTGGCAAAGTCACCGTATCGCTTGAACGCCACTTCAATCCGGAAAGTTGGGCGGCTTACGAAGCCGTCTATGCCCAAAGCTGGAAAGGTGAAGAAGGCTCACCGGCTTTCCTGCGAGCATTCGCCGAGGCTGAAGGAGCTGCGGGCCGCTTGCGGCTGGGCCTGGCCTTTGCCGGGGATGAGCCGGTAGCTGCCCAATTCTGGACCGTGGAGCACGGCACCGCCTTCATTCACAAACTGGCCCATACCGAGGCTTCCAAGCCGCTTTCGCCAGGAACCACGCTGTCGGCCGCCCTGTTCGAGGAAGTGATCGACCGCGATCACGTCGATCTGGTCGATTTCGGCACCGGCAACGATCCCTACAAGCGCGACTGGATGGAGCTGGTCCGTCCGCGCTATCAACTTGAAATGTATCGCTCGAAATGGCCCGGCAATTGGCTGCGGATCTTTCGCGCCGCCTTGCGCCAAACACTGGGCAAAGGCTAGAGAACGGAAATGATGGACACTACTGACCAGAAACTGCGCGCCATCCTGTCCGATGTGCTTGGGCTCAAGCCCGGGCAAGCTGATGGATTCACCGAAGCTACCGGCCTGTTCGGCGATCTGCCCGAACTCGATTCGATGGCGGTTGCGGGTCTGCTGACCGAGATGGAGGACCGGCTCGACATCGTGATCGACGAGGACGAGATCGATGGTGAGTTGTTCGAAACCTACGGCAGCCTGCTGGCTTTCGCCCGGAGCAAGCTGGACGCACAGTGAAGGCCGAAAGCTATCCCTGTCCCCTTCCCGGCGGTGCTGCGGCGAGTGAATATGCCCTGGTGTTCGACGCGGGACGCAAGCACCGCGTCCTGATCGCTCCGGCGCTGTTCGATGAAGGGCACAAACTGCGCCGTTTCACGGTTGAAGTCATGCGCCGGCTCGACGGCTCCGGGATCGACAGTTTTCTGCCCGACCTGCCCGGCTGCAACGAAAGCGAGCAGGACTTGGCGCTGATCGAGCCCGAGGATTGGCGCATGGCGCTCGACGCCGCCGCACGGCACTTTGCAGCAACCCATGTGCTGGCGATTCGCGGCGGCGGACTGGTCCTGCCCGAAAAACTCGGCGGCTGGCACTATGCCCCGGTCAAGGGCGCCAGCCTGCTACGCACCATGCTTCGTGCCCGCATCCTCTCTGCGCGCGAGGCTGGCCGCGAAGAAAGCGTCGACGCGCTGATCGAACAGGGACTGCAAATGGGCCTCGAATTGGCCGGGTTCTCGCTCTCGGGCGAAATGCTGCGGCAGATGAACACGCTGGTGCCGGGCAAGAAAGTCGGCATTGCCGCGCTGGAGCACGAACTGGTAGGCGGCGGCCCGCTGTGGCTGCGGGCCGAGCCTGACGAAGACGCCGAGCAGGCTGATGCATTGGCGGCTGTTGTCGCAGTCGGGGCCGGGACATGAAGCGCCGCCACTTCACTTTCGATTGCGGCGGGGAGAGGCTGGTCGGTTCACTCGACATGGCTTCAGCCAAGACTGGCCTGTTGATCGTATCGGGGGGCAACGAGATTCGGTCCGGCCCGTTTGGTAGCCATGCCGAACTAGCAGACAAGGTTTCGACGGCGGGCTTTCCGGTGATGCGCTTTGACCGGCGCGGGGTGGGCGACAGTTCGGGCTCCAACGCTACTTTCGCCGATAGCGGCGAAGACATCGGCGCAGCCCTGCAAGCCTTCCACGCCCAGATACACGGGCTCAGGCACATTGTTGCTTACGGCAATTGCGATGCTGCCAGTGCGCTGATGCTGGCCGAAGGCAAAGGCTGCGACGCGCTGGTACTTGCCAATCCCTGGACTTTCGAACCCGAAGTCGAACCGGAGCCCGAGGCGCCAGTTACCGAAGAATCACAACCCGAGATGACTCCCGCCGCGATCCGCCGCCATTACCTGCGCCGACTGTCCGATCCCAAGGCGCTGCTGCGGCTGCTGACCGGCAAGGTCAAAGTCGGCCAGCTCGCTGGAAGTCTGGTTGAAGCAGTCAAGCCTGCACCGCCGCCATCTTCGCTGGCGCAGAGCATCGCCGGAGGCTTGAAGGCCTTTAGCGGTCCGGTCACGCTGTTGATCGCCGAGAACGACCGCACCGGGCAGGTTTTCCTCGATGGTTGGGACAAGGCCGACCCACGCCTGCGCAAATGCCCCGGCGCGGGCCACAGCTTTGCCGAACCGCAGGCTCGAATCTGGTTGCAGGGTCAGATCCTGGCCGCGCTGAGGGGGCTGTCCTAAGCGCAAGATTAGGCCGCCCAACTTGACACATCTGTCAAGTTGTCAAGTGAGCGTGACGATCGATTTCGCTATATATCAATCGTTTAAGCCGCAGCTTGACACTTGACACATTTCGCGGGGACGCGCTGGCTTCACATTTCAAAGAACCTGACAGTCATAGCAGGTTGCCCCGATGTAGGAAAACGTCGCTACCTCGACGGGATTGAAGTGACCTCTCTGTCCCGCTCAGGCTGAACCTGTCGAAACTCCTTCGTGATTAGGCCTTGCTGGCAGCGAACTCCCGCTCTGCCAGGAACCGTTCGGCGTCGAGCGCCGCCATGCAGCCGGTTCCGGCGGCGGTAACCGCCTGACGATAGGTGTGGTCCATCACGTCGCCGCAGGCAAAAACCCCGGGGATCGCAGTCTTGGGCGTGCCCGGCTCGACGATCAGATAGCCGCCGCCATCCATTTCGAGCTTGCCCTTGAACAGCCCGGTCGAGGGCGCATGACCGATCGCAACGAAAGCCCCGTCGGTTGGCTCAACCGAAGCCTCCCCGGTCACTGTGTCCTTGAGCGCCACGCCGGTCAGGCCGCTATCCCCCCCCACGAAATGATCGACCGCCTTGTTCCACAGCACCTTGATGTTGGGGTGTGCCAGCAGCCGGTCCTGCAGGATCTTTTCGGCGCGCAGAGAATCGCGGCGGTGGATCAGGGTCACGTCCTGGCTATGGTTGGTAAGGTAGAGCGCTTCTTCCACCGCGGTATTGCCGCCCCCAATCACCACTACCTTCTTGCCGCGATAGAAGAACCCGTCGCAGGTTGCGCAGGCCGATACGCCCTTGCCCGACAGATCCTGTTCGCCCGGCGCGCCCAGCCATTTGGCCTGGGCGCCGGTGGCGATCACCAGCGTATCGCCTTCATAGACATCGCCGCTATCGCCGATTGCGCGGAACGGAGAGCTTGAGAGATCAACCTCGGTGATCGTGTCCCACAGCATCCGGGTGCCGACATGCTCGGCCTGGGCCTGCATTTCCTGCATCAGCCAGGGGCCCTGGATCACGTCGCGAAAGCCGGGATAGTTTTCCACATCGGTGGTGATGGTCAGTTGGCCGCCAGGTTGCAGCCCCTGCACCACGATCGGCTGCATCCCCGCACGCGCGCCATAGATCGCTGCCGAAAGGCCGGCGGGTCCCGAACCGATGATCAGCATGCGGGTGGTGTGGGTGGTCATCTGCTTCTCCGTTGTTGGATGCCCAGATAGGAACTGCGGTGCCGCTTGGCGAGTCTGACTGCGCCGAATTTCCCCGGATTGACGCAGCGCAGCAAAACGCGCAAATCCGCCCGCATGACGATCCATGGACCCACCGCCAACACCTTCATCTCGCAACGCTTGCGGCTCCACTATGTCGACTGGGGCAACCGGGATGCGCCACCGCTGATCCTCCAGCACGGCGGGCGTGACCATTGCCGCAGTTGGGACTGGGTGGCCGAAGAACTGGCCAAGGACTGGCATGTGATCGCCCCGGACCTGCGCGGTCATGGCGACAGTGCCTGGGTGCCCGACGGCAACTACGGAACCAATGCCTTCGTCTATGACTTTGCCCAGCTGGTCCACACGCTGGGGCATGACCAGGTGACGATTGTGGCGCATTCACTGGGCGGCAATATCGCCACGCGATTTACCGGACTTTACCCGGAGAAAGTCCGCAAGCTGGTCAATATCGAGGGTCTGGGTCCCTCGCCTGAAATGCGCGCCCGCCGTGAGGCGGAGGGTTACGCCGAACGCTTTCGCAAATGGATCGACGGACGCCGCGCATCTTCCGGACGTTTGCCCCGTCGCTACCCCTCCATCGAGGCTGCCTATGCCCGAATGAAGGAAGAAAACGGCTTCCTGACCGACGAACAAGCGCGCCACCTGACCGTTCACGGCGCGAGCCGCAACGAAGACGGCACCTGGAGCTGGAAGTTCGACCCCTACCTCAACAACTGGCCGTTTGAAGATACACCGGAAGAACGCCTGGAAGAGCTGTGGGGTGCGATTACCTGCCCGATCCTGTTCCTCTACGGCGCGGATTCGTGGGCTTCGAACCCAGAGAAGGACGGCCGGGCGATGGTGTTCAAGGACTGGCGGGTCAGTGAGTTCGAAAACGCCGGGCACTGGCTGCACCACGACCAGTTTGACCGCTTCATGGCCGAAGTACGGGCGTTTCTTTAGCCTTCCAGGTAGTGCGCCAGCAGCGCCTTGCGATCTGCATCATCGAGGCCGATCACCGCTGAGAGGTATCCATCAATCGTGCCGTGACGCGCCTCAACCGCAGCCAGCGCGGTGACCAGGTAGTCTTCCTCGACCCCCATTAGTGTGCGGATCGTCGCCTCGTCGATCTGCCCGTATTTGGACCGGATCTGTTCAGCCCCGGCGGCGATTCGCGCTTCGATATTGCCGGCCTGGTTGGTCAGCACATAGTCGGACAGGATCGCATCGCGGTCCACTCCCAGCACATGCTGCGCCAACGCCACGGCAAATCCGGTGCGATCCTTGCCCGCAACGCAGTGAACCAGACTGGGGCCCTCGGCGCGCCTTAGCACTTCGAAATAGCAGCGCAGCATCGGCACCAGGTTCTCACGGAATGCGATGCCTTCATAAAGCCGCAGCATCGCCGCGCGCGCTTCGGCCGCGGTGACTACGCCGTCTGCAGCTTCGGTGTGCAGCGCGAGGCCAGCGGTTTCCTCAGGGTACCGGAACACCTGCGCGGCGAAATCGGGGTGGCGGCGGCAAGGCTTGCCTTCGTATTCGCTTGGCCCGCGCAAGTCGATCACGGTGGCGATACCAAGATTATGGATCGCGGTCAGATCGGCGTCGCTGGCATCGCCATGCTGGGCCGAGCGCCACAGCTGCCCAGTCTTTACCCGTGCGCCATCGGCACCAGGATAACCGCCATAATCACGAAAATTGTGAACGCCATTGAGTTTGAGTACACGGTTTTCCATCGCCGCCGCGCTTGGCAGCATGCGGGCCGCAGTGCAAGCGGATCAGCCCTTGTTGGGTCGCAGCGCTCCAAATCGGGCGATCAGCCAGCTGCGGAAGACCGATATCGCCGGATCGGAAAGGTCGTCGGCGTGGAGCTTGAGGTAATAGCCATAGCCATCCTCAATCCGTGCGTCGTAAGGCATGATCAATTGCCCTGCAGCGATTTCGGAAGCAAACATATCGACATCGCCAAGGAAAACGCCCCCGCCGGTCATCGCGTACTTGGCCACCGCGATCGAAGTGTCGAAAGCCAGGCCGCCATCAGATGGCAAGCTGATACCCGACTGATTGAGGTAAGCCCCCCACAACAAATCGCGCGGCTGGTTATCGAGCTTGAGGTGGAGCAGTTCTTGCCCGGCGAGGAATTCCGCCAGACTCTTGCCTTGCGCTGCCACCGCGGTTTCGGGTGAACACAGCGGCGCAACCCGAACCATCCACAGCAGGTCGGTGACCCGATCATCGACATTGGGGCGGTCATAGACAATCGCCATGTCGATATCGGCATGGGGCAACCCGGTAACCCCGGCGCTGGAGACATCGATGCGAATCTCCGGGTGTTCGCGGTGAAACTCGCCCAGCATGGGCAGGAAGGTTTGCTGCAGCAGCGATGGCGGCACATGCAGCCGCATTGCCCGGCCCGGCATGGTGTCGTCGCGAATCGAATTCAGCGTGATCTCGATCCGGTCGAGCGATTTGCTGACCACGCCCAGCAGCTCTTCACCGGCTGGCGTCAGCGATAGGCGCCCGGAGTCGCGCTCGAACAACTGCTTGCCGAGCAATTGCTCGAGCCCGGCAACATGCCGGCTCATCGCGCTTTGCGAAACCGATAGCGCAGCCGCGCCGCCTGTGAAGCTAAGGTTCTTGCCCACCGCCTCGAATGCCCGCAAGGCATTGAGCGGAAGCCAGCGCCGATTGATGGCGGACTTGGTTGCTATGACGCCCTCCCTGACAGGCCTCTTGGTTGTCTGCCCCTGATAGCGCCTGCGATTGAGATAGGGCTATGCGAAAATTCAATTGTTCCACCATCTCCGAATTGCCCAGATGCTAATCCTGTTCATTGGGAGCGTGGAATGCAGCATCTCGCCTGGGCGGCCGAGCAATTGGACGCCCGCCAACCCGATCACTGCTTGCCGCAGGGTCTCTACACCGATCCCCGCGCCTTCGATTTCGATCTGGAGGCGATCTACGCGCGTTCGTGGCTGATGGCGGGACTTGAATGCGAACTGCCAGCGCCGGGCAGCTACGTGGCTTTCAACGTCGGCACCTGGCCGGTGCTGGTTGTGCGCGACAAGGCCGGGACTGTTCGCGCGTTCCACAACAGCTGCCGCCATCGCGGATCAATCCTGTGCCAGCCCGGGCATGGTTCGGCACCCAAGCTGGTCTGCCCATACCATCGGTGGACTTATGATCTCGATGGCTCACTTTTCGCCGCGGGACGGATGCCCGAAGGGTTCGACAAGAGCGCGCACGGTTTGCGGCCGATAGCCTTGCACTGCGTTGCCGGGGCGATCTTCGTGTGCCTTGCCGATGAGCCGCCCCATTTCGATGACTTCGGCCAGGCCTTTGCGGACTACGCCGGGCCACTCGATTTCACTCAGCTTAAGCTCGCCACCACCGACCTGTTGGTCGAGCAAGCGAACTGGAAGCTGGTGATGGAAAACGCCCGCGAATGCTACCACTGTCCTACCGGCCATCCGGAACTGGGCACCAGCTTTCCGGTGCACATGGTCCGGCACTTCGAGACTCACCGCAACCACGAAGGCGCGAGTTTTGCGGAACAAATGGACGCTGCCGGGCTACCGCACGAAGCAATCGAGGGATCGTGGTGGCAACTGGCCCGCTTCGCGCTCAATCCGGGGGCCAGCAGCATTTCGATGGACGGACAGCCGGTCTGCGCCAAGCCGCTGACCACGCTCAACGGCGGCAACATCGGCTCGCTGCGATGGGCGATCGATCCGCATGTGTTTGCCCATGCCACCGGGGATTACGTCTTTGTCTTCAGCTGCATACCGGTCGGCCCGCGCGAAACGCACGTGTTCAGCCGCTGGTACGTCCACAAGGACGCGATCGAGGGGACCGATTACCAGCTCGATGACCTCAAGGAATTGTGGCTCAAGACCAATATGCAGGACAAGGAGCTGGCCGAAAACAACCAGCGCGGGATCCTGAGCCCGGGCTTTGTCCCCGGCCCCTATTCACTGGAAGCCGAAGCGCTGGTGGCCCGTTTTACCGACTGGTATTGTGGACAGGCCCGCGCCTATGTTGAGTGCCATGCCTGACCCAAAAAAGCCCCAGTTCCGCCCCGAAACCCTGGCGATAGTCTCCGGCTACAACCCGGAGGATGCCTCGCGTTCGGCCAAGCCGCCGGTCTATATGACGGCGACTTTCACTTACCCTTCGGCGCAAGTCGCCAAGGACGTCCACCGTGCCTATTTCGATGGCGATGGGCCCGAAGCCGGGGGCAGCGGGCACATCTATTCGCGGCTGGGCCATCCCGGCCTCGATATTCTGGAAGAGCGGCTCGCAGCTATTGATGGCGCCGACGCAGCTCTCGCCTACTGCAGTGGGATGGCCGCGCATACGGCGGTGGCCTTGGCCTATCTGAAGCCCGGCGAAGGGGTGGTTCACGGGCGCCCGTTCTATTCGGGCGTCGATGGCCTGTTCAACGAGATCATGCCCCAATTCGGCAGCCACTCCGCCTATTGGACCGACGGCTGCGACGAGGCGAACATGTGGGCGGCTTGCGAAGCGGCGATGGCCAGGGGGCCGGTGGCCTTGCTGGCGGCGGAAAGCCCCGGAAATCCGACCGCAGCGCTGGTCGATCTGGATCTGCTGGTGAAGATTGCCGGGCGGGTCGAGGCAGCACAGGGGCGGCGGCCGATCGTGATGGTCGATAACACGCTGCTGGGCCCGTTCCACCAGCGCCCGTTCGAGCACGGAGTGGACCTGTGCGTCACTTCGCTGACCAAGTATTGCGCGGGGCATTCGGACTTGCTGGCAGGCGCGATCACTGGCCGAAAGGACCTGATTGATCCGCTGAAATTACAGAGGCTTGTCTGGGGCAGTCATCTCGATCCCTACACTGCCTGGCTGGTGCTGCGGAGCCTGGAGACGGTACATCTCAGGACCGAGAGGGCGATGGAGAATGCCTTGGACGTCGCCACTTGGCTGAGGGCCCACCCCAAAGTGGCCGGCGTTACCTACCTGGGGTTCACACCCGAGGGCACCCCGGCCCGGGCGGTGTTCGAGCGGCAGTGCAAGGGTGCTGGATCGACCTTTTCGTTCCACTTGCACGGCGGCGAGGCTGAGGCGTTCCGGATGCTGGATAGCCTCAAGTTGTTGAAAATGGCGGTCAATCTGGGTGGTTCCAACACCCTGATCTGCCATTCGGCCAGCACCACCCACTATGCCGTAGCGCGCGAGATGCGGCTGGCGAGCGGGATTACCGACGGGACCATCAGACTCTCGGTCGGTCTTGAACATGTCGATGATATCATTGCCGATTTGGCGCAGGCATTGGAGGCAGTATGAGCGCGCGCGGACACGATCCTCACGCCATCGACGGCAAGTTTCCCGCACCGACACAGCACTATCACACGGTGGTGATTGGCGGTGGGCAAAGCGGCACACAAGCAGCACTCAATGCCGCGACCAATGGTACACGGGTGTTACTTGTCGATGAGAACCCGGTTGCGGGCGCGCTGATCGGCACCGATGTCCCGTTCTTCTTCGGCGGCCGGGCCACCACCGCGGTCCAGAACCGCGAGCGGATGGTCGAGACGGTGTTCATGAACATGCCGTGGTTGGAGCCTGCGTTCGAAGCCGGGATCGATGTCCAACTCGCCACCACGGCCTGGGGTGTCTATCGCAACGGACCGTTGGTCGGCAGCCTGCCGGGTCAAGTCGTCGGCCTCGCCGATTCAGAACGCTCGTGGCTGGTTGGCTTTGACAAGCTGGTGATCGCGACTGGCGCGCGGGACTTGCCGCTGGCCTTCCCCGGCTGGAACCAGCCCGGAGTGATGGGTGCCAAGGCACTTGCCATGCTGCTGGAGCGGTATGACGCCTTTGCCGGACGACGGATCGTGGTGGTGGGTTCGCACGACCTTGGCCTCGAAACCGCTTTACTTGCCAAGGCCAAAGGACTTGAAGTCTTGACAATTCTCGACGTGCGAGATGCCGTCCAGGGCAATGTCGAACTGGCAGCAAAGGTTGCCGCCGCCGGTATCCCGGTGCGCTGCGGCGTGATTCCGGTCGAGGCCAAGGGCGGGCTCGATGGGGTTGAGGCGCTGGTCCTCTCCGATGGCACGACCCTCGCCTGCGACTCGGTGGTCATGGCCGTGGGCCTGGTGCCGATGATCGAACTCAACGATGCCGCCAATGGCCCGCGCCGCTTCGATGCCAATCGCGGCGGCTGGGTGCCTGAGGAAAGCGAAGCGATCCAGTTCGCCGGAAGCTGTGCCGGCCTGCCCGATACCCTCTTCGATCACGCCGCCTACCGGCAGGACTGGATGGATGCGCTGGGCGGGGCTTGCGGCGGCGATACAATCATCTGCCAGTGCGAGGAAATGACCCTGGCCGACCTGACCGGGCTCCAGCCTCCGCGCTACCTCGATCGCCCCCCGGCGCTGCAAAAGCGCTCGCTTAAGACCTTGCTGCAGGATGGCCCGCCCAACCAGGACCAGGTCAAGCGCCTGACCCGCACCGGCATGGGCCAGTGCCAGGGCCGCCGCTGCCGCGACCAGGTCGCCATGATCCTTGCTGCCGAGTCGGGCAAGAGCCTGGCCGAGGTCCCGCTTGCCACCCACCGTGCACCGGTCCGGCCCTTGCCGCTCAAGGTGATCGCCGACTGGGAGGAAAGCGAAGAGATGCGCGCCGGTTGGGACGTGTGGATGGGCATTCCCACGCAGTGGGTGCCGTATGCCGATATCGGCACCCCCTATGAGGAGGAAAACCGGCGGCGCCTTGGCGGGAATATGAGCCTGTGAGCGCGCAGAAGGTCGTTGTCGTCGGCGCTGGCGCGTCGGGCCTCTCCACCGCCTGGTGGCTGGCGCGCGGGGGCGTTTCGGTCACCGTGCTCGACAAGGGGATCGTCGGCTGGGAAGCCTCGGGGCGCAACGGCGGCGGGTGCTCGCACTACCAAAGCCCGTTGTTCAAGGAAGAGCAGCGGCTGTGGCCGCAGATGGACGAATTGCTGGGCTATCCCACCGAATTCAGCCCAGAACGCATTGTGATGGCGGTCACCCCGCGCCAGCTTGAGCAATATCACTACATCGCCGAGATGAACAATCGGCTGGGCCAGCGGGTCGACTTGCTCGACGCTAACCAAGTCCGTGAAGCCGTGCCGCTGGCGGGTGACAATTGCCTTGGCGGAATCCACTATCGCTTCGGCGGCCACGCCAATCCGCACCGCACCGTGCAGGCCTATGCCTGGGCCTTGCAGGACCTTGGCGGACAGATCGTGCAACATTCCCCGGTCACGGGCTTCCAGATGGCTGGAGGCAAGGTCACCGCAGTCGAAAGCACCAGCGGCATTTACGAATGCGATGCGGTGGTGATCGCCGCCGGCCCGCAGACCGGCAAGCTTGCCGCACAAGTCGGGATCGACTTGCCGCTGGCCAATGCCCGCGCCGAGATGATCGTCACCGAGCCCGCACCGATGATGAAGCTGGGCGGAGTAGACGGCAACGGGCTCTATGGCCGCCAGACGCTGCGCGGCAATCTGGCCTATGGCGGCGGTCCGCATGAATGGGTGGAATTCGGCGACCTGGGACCGGAAGTGAAACCGAGCACCCCCCTCACCCGCAACCTCGCCCGGCGGCTCGCCGAACTGTTCCCAAATGCCGCGCATCTCAATGTGATCCGCTCATGGGCCGGGGTGATCGAGATGACCCCCGATGGCCGTCCGGTGATCGACCGGCGTGGGAATGTGACGGTCTGCACAATGTCGGGCGTCGGCTTCGGGCTGTCTCCCGCGAGCGGCCACGCGATCAGCGATCTGGTGCTCGAAGGCAAATGCAGCTTCACTGATATCGAGAAGCTGGGTCTCAGCCGGTTCGACGGGATCGCAGCGGATTGGCGGACCAGCAAGGGGTGGTTGCCGCTGTGACTATTCCCATGTCCGTTCGTGGTGAGGAGGGACTGAGCCCTGAGCGAAGCGAAGGGTCGAAGGACCGTCTCGAACCACCTCGCGCGGCGCCGGGTCCTTCGAGACTGCTCCTCAGCCTGCGGCTTCGTGACGCTTCCTCAGGACGAACGGGGTATGGGATTTGAGAAACAAATACTCCGCCCTTTCCCTGCTTCGCGGGGCCTTCAACGGGCAGTCGCATTGGCAGCCCGCCTGGCGCGATCCTGAGCCGAAGGCCAGCTATGACGTGGTCATCATCGGCGGCGGCGGGCATGGACTGGCGACCGCCTATTACCTTGCCAAGGTCCACGGCATTACCAATGTCGCGGTGATCGAGAAGGGCTACATCGGCGGCGGCAATGTCGGGCGCAACACCACGATTGTGCGCTCGAACTATCGGCAAGAGCCGCTCAGCCGGTTCTACGAATTCAGCCTCAAGCTGTGGGAAGGCCTGTCAGACGACCTCAATTACAACGTGATGTTCAGCCCACGCGGCGCGCTGACGCTGGGGCATTCGGATGCTGACATGATCCAGCTCGCCCAAAAGGGCGATGCCATGGCGGTGCAAGGGATCGATGCCGAACTGCTGACTCGCGATCAGGTGATGAAGCTCGAACCATGCCTCGATTTCTCCCGCCAGGCCCGCTTCCCGATCGAAGGCGCGATGATCCAGTGGCGCGGCGGCACTGCCCGGCACGACGCGGTTGCCTGGGGCTTTGCCCGCGGGGCCGACAGCCACGGCGTGGACATCATCCAGAAATGCGAAGTCACCGGCATGGTGATGGACGGGAACCGGGTGGTCGGGGTTGAGACGACGCGCGGGCGGATCAGCGCCGGCACGGTTGCGATCTGCGCGGCGGGGCATAGCGGTCACGTCGCCGCGATGGCGGGCCTCAAGCTGCCGGTTGAAAGCCAGACCTTGCAGGCGATGGTCACCGAAGGTGTCAAACCGATGGTCAACACCGTGGTGATGACCCAATCACTGCACTGCTACATCAGCCAGAGCGACAAGGGCGGGATCGTGTTCGGCGGCGATCCGGACAACTGGCCTTCTTATGCCCAGCGCGGGCAGCCGGTGACGATGGAACTGGCGGTGCAGCAAGGGCTGGCGCTGATCCCGGCACTGTCACGCCTGCGCATGCTGCGCTGCTGGGCCGGGGTCACCGACATGAGCTTTGACGGCAGCCCGATCATCGGCACCACACCCCGCGATGGGCTGTGGATCAACGGCGGCTGGTGTTACGGCGGGTTCAAGGCCACGCCCGGTTCGGGCTATTTGTTCGCGCATTCGCTGGCGCACCAGCGTCCCCACGAAATCGTCGAGCCGTTCAGCGTCGACCGGTTCGAGCGCGGCTCGCCGGTCGATGAGAACGGCACCGGCCCCTTCCCGAACCATCGTTGATATGACCTCCACAACCAAAACATCCCTTCACCGTTCGTGTCGAGCCCTTCGGCAGGCTCAGGATGAACTGCCGCCCCTTGGGCGTCAGTCGAGACACCTGCTCGCGGCATCTCGACTTCGCTCGATGCGAACGGAGATTGGATCTGCGGTGAATAGGGGACTGATGTGAAGCTGATCCCCTGCCCCCATTGCGGCAACCGCGCCCAGGCTGAGTTCGTTTACGAGCGCAGCGCGGATTCGGTCGTGTCGCTCGATGCCGAACCTGCAGTCGCAGTCGCGGCGTTGTTCTCCCGCGCCAACCTGCGCGGGGTCGAAGAGGAAATCTGGCGCCACACCCATGGCTGCGGCAGCTGGATGCTGATCCGCCGCGACCGGGTGAGCCACGCGATCGAATGGGTCAAACCGATCGGGTCGGAGGCGCTGCCATGAGCGAGCCCACGATCAATTTCACCTTCGATGGCCGCGCGCTGAAGGCCCGCCCGGGCCAGACGCTCGCCGCTGCTTTGCTCGACAACGGGATCAAGCTGGTTGGCCGCAGCTTCAAGTACCACCGCCCGCGCGGGATCCTGTCGGCAGGGGTGGAAGAGCCCAACTCACTGGTTACCGTCGGCACCGGCGGCCGGGCTGAGCCAAACACCCGTGCAACCGACCTGTTCGTTTACGAAGGCATGGTTGCCACCAGTCAGAACCGCTGGCCCAACCTGTCGAGCGATCTTGGCTCGGTGCTGCAACTGGTCTCCAAGGCGCTGCCGGCGGGTTTCTATTACAAGACCTTCTTCGGTCCGCCCAAGCTGTGGCTGTTCTACGAAAAGTTCATCCGCCGCGCCGCTGGCCTTGGCCCAGCCCCGACCGAAATCGATCCCGATCGCTATGCCCAGCGCGCCGCGTTTTGCGATGTGCTGGTGGTCGGCAGCGGACCTGCTGGGCTGATGGCTGCTAATGATGCGGTGCGTGCCGGCAAGAAAGTTATCCTGGTCGAACAGGATGCCGAGCTCGCCCCTTCATTGCTGCGCGACCCGCAGGAAATCGAAGGCAAGCCCGGCACCGCGTGGGCCGAGGCTATCGCTGCTGAAATCCGCGCCAGCGGCGGCAAGGTACTGACCCGCACCAGCGCCAGTGGACTCTGGGACGATCAGTTCATCTGCCTGTCCGAAAAGCTGGTCGAACCCGGACAAGTCCCCGCCAATGGCTTCTCCCAGCGGTACTGGCATGTCCGCGCGGGCGAAGTGGTGCTGGCGACCGGGGCAATCGAACGCCCGCTGACGTTTGCAAATAACGACCGGCCCGGTGTGATGCTCAGCCAGGCGGTGCGGACCTATGTGAACCGGTTTGGCGTGGTGCCCGGCAAGCGCGTGGTGGTGGCGACCACGAATGACGATGGCTACCTGACCGCCAAAGCCTTGCGCGATGCCAGGGCCGAAGTGGTTGCTGTACTCGACAGCCGCCCCGCCCCCACCGGACAAGACAGCGGCTTCACGGTGTTCAACTCCGCCGTGCCGGTGACTGCCAAGGGCGGAAAGAAAGGCGTGACTGCGCTGGTTGCCGATCTCGGCGGGACCGAGCGGACTTTCGCTTGCGACCTGATCGCCATGTCAGGCGGGTTCACCCCCGTGGTGCACCTCCAAATGCAGGCCGGCGGCAAGCTCAACTGGGACGAGGCTGCGCAGGCCTTTGTACCCGGAGAGCGCCGCTGGAACGTGCGCACGGTCGGCCTCGCCGCCGAACCTGCCCCGGCTGAAACTGTGGGCGCGACCGGCGCGGCCAAGCTGGCCTTCGTCGATTTCCAGAACGACGTCACCGTGGCCGACCTCGATCTAGCCTGGCGCGAGGGCTATCGCTCGGTCGAGCATCTCAAGCGTTACACCACGCTGGGCATGGCTACCGATCAGGGCAAGACCGGCAATATGGCCGCGCTCGACCGGATCGCACGGCGCGAGGGGATGACCGTTCCCGAGGCCGGGCTCACCACCTTCCGCCCGCCCTATACTCCGGTATCGATGGGTGCACTGGCAGGCCTTGCGACCGGTGAACACGCCCAGCCCACCCGCCGTCCCGCGCTCTATGACCTGCATGCCGCGAAGAACCCGATCTGGCTCAATGCCGGATATTGGAAGCGCCCACGCGCCTATCCGGTCGGCGTTGAGACGCTGGCCCAGGCCGGCCTGCGCGAGGCGCGCGCGGTGCGCACTTCGGTAGGGATGTGCGACGTTTCGACCCTCGCCAAGTTCGAGGTGCAAGGCCCCGATGCGGTGCATTTCCTGGAGCGGGTCTGCCAGACCACGGTTGGCAAGCTGGCGGTCGGTCGTGGACGCTACACCTTCATGGCGCGCGAAGACGGGCTGTTGTTCGATGACGGCACCGTCTGGCGGCTCACTGAGAACCGCTACCTGCTGACCAGCTCGACCGGCGGCGCGAGCCGGATGGCGACCTGGCTGTCCTATGTTCGCAATCACCTTTGCGCCGACCTGAAGGCCTCGGTGGTCTGTGTCCAAGAGCATTACGCCGCGATTGCCGCGGCCGGACCCGAGAGCAGCACGGTAATGGCCAAGCTGACGGGCGCAGAAGCCCCGCGCCACATGTCGGTGGTGGAAGCCACCATCGCCGGATCGCCGGTGCTGGTGATGGCCGCTAGCTTTTCGGGCGAACGCGCCTTCGAAGTCCACTTCGATGCCGCCAACGCCGAAGCGGTTTGGAACGCCATCGAGGCTGAGGGCTGCACGCCCTATGGGCTTGAGGCGATGGAACTGCTGCGGATCGAGAAAGGCCACATGGTGGTCGGCCCCGATATCGACGGACGCCTGACCGCCGACGAACTGGGCCTAGGCAAAATGGTCAACAAGGCCGGCAGCTGGATCGGCGCAGCCACCCTGCACCGCCCGGACTTTGCTGATCCGATGCGCAAGCAATTCGTCGGGCTGGAAGCCATCGACGGCGGATCGATCCCCGAAGGCTCGATGCTGGTCCGCTGGATCGGCGGCGCTGCCGAGGGTCATGTCACCGGATCGGGCCTGCGCGTGCTCGAAGGCGGATCGATCGCGATCGGGCACCTCAAGGGCGGTCACAAGCGCCACGGCGAGGAGCTCTATGCATACTCGCCCACCCGCAAGCAAAGGGCCAAGGTCCGCGTCACCTCGCCGCACTTTTACGATCCGGCCGGGGAGCGCTACCGTGACTGATGTGACGATCGAAGCCCTTGGCCGCGCGCCGCTGCACGTGCTCGAGCTGTGGGGCGATCCCAAGGCGGCGGCCAAGCGGTTCGCCAAGGCGCTGGGGCATGATTTGCCCAGGGCCGGCCAGGCTCAGGGCAATGTCCTGCGCCTCTCACCAACCACCTGGCTGGTTGAAGGCGACGTCGCCGCTTTGAAACAAGCGCTGGGCGATGGCGGCGCGCTGACGCCGAGCGGTGGCGGTTACGAGCGCGTGCGGCTGTCAGGGCCAGCCTGGCGCAGCCTGTTGATGGAGGGCAGTCTGTTCGACGCAGAAAGCGCTGAATTCGGAATCGACTGCGTGGTCACCACCCCGATCGATCACGTCGCGGTGACGCTGCGGGTTGAGAGTGACAACGCCTGCCTGGCCTATGTCCCGGCCAGTCATGCGGCCGACCTGCTGCATTTCTGGCAGCTTAGCGCAGGTGGCTTGCCGCGGTAACCAGCGCCTCGCGCAGGTAAGGCGCAAAGCTGCGCCAAACATCGACCGACCAGAGCTCTTCGCCCTCGCGGATCAGCACCATTTCGACCGTCTCGTAAATCGTCCGCCGCGCCTCACCGACGGCCATCTTCGACAGGTCGCGCGGCGCCCCGCTTTGCAGCACATCGATCGCACGCGGGCCTTCCAGCACCAAAGTGATCGCGCGTTCGGAGATGTCGACAACGCTGAGCGGCAGGCCCTCACCCATGGGAATGGACGAACCGGCCGGCAGGCGCAGCAGCCATTCATCGGGGCCAAGGCAGGCCATACCGCCTTCGGTGGTGCCGATCCTGACCGGAACCTTGTGCCCCACGGCCTTGGCCAAACCCTTGGCATCGCGTGCGCGCAGCGACCAGCGCGCCAGAGGTTCGCCCAGCGTGATTGAGACTCCCGGGAACTCGGCTGCATTGACGGAGACCGGAGCAGAGCGTGTGGCAGTGTCAACCATTGAGCCTGCTCCCTTCCGCATCATAGAACATGGGTTTGACCACCTTGGCCACATGGGTCTTCCCAGCAGAAGGGATATAGAGCGTTTCGCCCATCTTCTCGAACCCGCCCTGCACCAGCGCCATGGCAATCGAACGTCCCAGTGTGGCGCTCCAGTAGCTGGAGGTTACGTGACCGATCATGGTCATCGGCACCGCCTGCTTGGGGTCTGCAACAATCTGGGCGCCTTCGATCAGCACTTCATCGGGATCATCGGTCAGCAAGCCAACCAGTTGCTTGCGCCCGGTCGCCACAATATCGGGCCGCGCCAGCGAACGCTTGCCGACAAAGTCCGGCTTCTTCTTGCCCACCGCCCAATCCAGCCCGGCATCGTAGGGCGTCACCGTGCCGTCGGTATCCTGTCCGACGATGATGAAGCCCTTCTCGGCGCGCAGCACGTGCATGGTTTCGGTGCCATAGGGCGTGATCCCGTGGGCCTGCCCGGCTTCCCACACCTGTTCCCACACGTGCCGGCCATAGGCCGCTGGGACGTTGATTTCGAAGCCGAGTTCGCCGGTGAAGCTCACCCGGAACAGCCGGGTCGGCACGCCGCAGATGGTGCCTTCGCGCACCGCCATGTGCGGGAAAGCCTCGCTCGACAGGTCGATGCCTTCCACCAGCGGCGCGATTACCTCGCGGGCCTTGGGGCCCTGAAGGGCGATCACGGCCCACTGCTCGGTGGTGCTGGTCAGCCAGACGTCGAGGTCGGGCCATTCGGTCTGGAGGTAGTCCTCCATCATGTTCAGCACCCGCGCCGCGCCGCCGGTGGTGGTGGTCAGATGGAACCGGTCCGGCGCCATTCGGGCCGAAACACCGTCGTCGGTGATGAACCCATCTTCGCGCAGCAACAGCCCATAGCGGCAGCGACCGGGCTCAAGCTGCTTCCACGGGTTGGTGTACATGCGGTTGAGGAATTCGGCTGCATCAGGCCCGACCACTTCGATCTTCCCGAGAGTCGAGGCATCAAATATCCCCACCTCATTGCGGACCGCCAGGCACTCGCGTGCAACCGCGGCGTGCATGTCTTCGCCCGCCTTGGGAAAATAGCGCGCGCGGCGCCACTGCGCGACCAGTTCGAACACCGCGCCATTGGTCTCGGCCCAGGGATCGATCGGGCTCTTGCGGGTCGGCTGGAACAGCGCGCCCTTGGCGTGGCCCGCCAAGGCCCCGAAGGATTGCGGGGTATAGGGCGGACGGAAGGTAGTGAGGCCGATCGCCTGCACCGGCCGGTCGAGCGCCGATGAAGCCAATTGCAACGCATTCAGGTTGCTGGTCTTGCCCTGATCGGTCGCCATGCCGTTGGTGGTATAACGCTTGATGTGCTCGACCGACTTCATGCCCTCCCGCACCGCAAGCGCGATATCCTTGGCAGTAACGTCGTTCTGGAAATCGACGAAGGCCTTGATCTTGGCCGCATCGCGCGGAGTAGGCAGCGCGCCGATGTTGAGACCGCTGCCAAAGCTCCACTTGCCGCCGCATGCGCCGACGCAGCGCACATTCTCGTTCGGAACGTCGGGCAGATAGGCTCCCCACTCTTCCGACCAGGCTAGCTTGCCCAGCGAATGCGACCACAAGTGCACCGAAGGCGTCCAGCCCCCCGCCATCAACAGCGCATCGCAGGCAATCTTTCGGCGTGCCGAACCATCGGCGCGGGCAATCTCGATGCCCTTGACTGAATGGCGACCGGCCACACCGATCACCGCGCTGCCGAGCTCAACCCGCAGCCCAAGCTCGCGTGCTTCGGCCAGCAGCGCCTCGTCCACCGTGTCCCGCAAATCGATGATCGCAGCCACACCGAGCCCAGCGCGCGCCATGGCAAAGAGATCGCGCCAACCGCTGTCGTGCACGGTCATCAGCGCCACATTGCTGCCGACTGCGACGCCGAAACGATGCAGGAAAGTACGCGCGGCGGAAGCCAGCATCACGCCGGGCACATCATTGCCTTCGAACACAAGCGGACGTTCGATCGCGCCTTGCGCCAGCAGGACCTCGCCAGCGCGGATCCGCCACAGCTTTTCACGCGCATGGTGACCAGGTTCGGCCAGGTGCTCGGTCAGCCGTTCGACCGCGCCGATGAAGTTGTCGTGGTAGTATCCGAACGCCGTGGTGCGCGGCAGCAGGGTGACATTGGGCAGCTTGGCCAGGTCCTTCAGGCTCTCCGCCAGCCACGGCCACAGCAAGGGATCGGCCAGCGCGCCGCCGCCCATCTCGTCTTGCTCGTCGAGCAGGAACACTTTTTTCTTCGAGGCCGAAGCCGCCAGCGCGGCATCGATTCCAGCGGGGCCCGCACCGACAATCAGCACATCGCAGTGCGCGTATGTCGCGTCATAGACATCGGGATCGGCATCGGTGGGGGCATCGCCCAACCCCGCCATGCCCCGGATCGCGGGTTCATAGAGCCGTTCCCAGAACGAGCGCGGCCACATGAAAGTCTTGTTGTAGAACCCTGCCGGGAAAAACATCCCCAACCGGTCGTTGATCGCCCCGAAATCGGTCTGCAGCGAAGGCCAGCGGTTCTGGCTGCGGGCGTTCAAGCCTTCGTAGATTTCAATTGCCGTAGCGCGCAGGTTAGGCGTGTAACGCCCGCCGCCGCGATCCACGCTGATCAGCGCGTTGGGCTCTTCCGCCCCCGCCCCCAGCAACCCACGCGGGCGGTGGTACTTGAAGCTGCGGCCAAATAGCACCACGCCGTTGGCCAGCAGGGCCGAAGAGAGGCTGTCTCCGGCATGGCCGCGATAGGCCTTGCCGTCGAAAGTGAAGTTCACAGTGGCAACTCGGTCAACCCGCCCGCCATTCGCAATACGATGCGCGCTCATTTGCGGGGCTCTCCCGCCTTGTAGGTCAGCTCGAACTTGTCGGTCACCGTATCGCGCACCGCGTTGAAGAATCGGCCGCAGCCGTGGACATGCCGCCAGCGTTCATTGTGGCGGCCGCGGGGATTGGCGCGGATGAACAGGTACTTCTCCCATTCCTCGTCCGACAGCGCCGAAGGATCGGTCGGCCGCGCGATGTGCGCCTCGCCGGCATAGGCGAATTCGAGTTCGGGGAGCGTTTGCTCGCAGTAAGGACAATGGATAAGGATCATGGCTGGACTGCCGATGCATTTCCATTCGTCATTGCGAGGAGCGAAGCGACGAAGCAATCCAGGGGTCGCGCAGAGCTGCTCCTGGATTGCTTCGCTGCGCTCGCAATGACGAAGTTTGGTTGGATGGTGCTGGACATGGCTTAGTGCGCCACCGCCGCTGCTGCTGCTTCGTCGATCAAGCGGCCATTGCGGAACCGGTCGAGGTCAAACGGCGCGTTGATCGGGTGGGGTTCATCCTTGGCCATGGTGTAGGCCAGCAGGTCGCCTGCACCCGGGGTGGCCTTGAAACCGCCGGTACCCCACCCGCAGTTGACGTAGAGCCCCTGCACTGGGGTCTTGCCCAGGATCGGCGAGCGATCGGGAGTCACGTCGACGATCCCGCCCCAGTTGCGCAGCATCCGCATCCGGCGGAACAGCGGGAAAATCTCGCAGATCGCGGCCACGGTATGCTCAACTATATGGAGCGCGCCGCGCTGTGAGTAGGACACGTACTGGTCGGTCCCCGCGCCGATCACCAGCTCGCCCTTGTCGGACTGGCTGATATAGGCGTGAACCGTGTTGGACATGACCACGCAGGGGAAAACCGGCTTGACCGGCTCTGAAACCAGCGCTTGAAGCGGATAGCTTTCCAGCGGGAAATCGAGCCCTGCCATCTTCATGATCACCGAGCTGTTTCCTGCAGCCGAAACCCCGACCTTCTTCGAGGCGATGAACCCGCGGGTGGTTTCCACCCCTTCGATCGCACCATCGGACCCGCGGCGGATCCCGGTAACCGCGCAGTTCTGGATAATATCGACCCCGAGCGCCGCGGCAGCGCGAGCATAGCCCCAAGCAACGCTATCGTGCCGCGCGGTGCCGCCGCGTCGTTGCAAGGCCGCACCCAGCACCGGATAACGTGCGCCCGGATCGATGCTCAGCGGCGGACAGTATTCCTTGGCCTCTTGCGGAGTCAGCCATTCGTTGTCGACACCATTCAGTCGGTTGGCGTGGATGTGGCGCTGGAAGCTCTGCACGTCATGGACATTGTGCGCGAGCATCATCACCCCGCGCTTCGAATACATCACGTTGAAGTTGAGTTCCTGGCTGAGCCCATCCCACAGCTTTACCGCATGATCGTAGAGGTGCGCGCTTTCGTCGTAGAGATAGTTCGAACGCACGATGGTGGTGTTGCGCCCGGTGTTGCCACCACCCAGCCAGCCCTTTTCGATCACCGCGACATTGGTGATCCCGTACTTCTTGGCGAGGTAATAGGCTGCGCCCAGCCCGTGTCCGCCCGCGCCAACGATGATCGCGTCATAGCTGGGCTTGGGGCTGGCATCGGGCCACAGCTCGGGCCAGCTTTTGTGCCCGCCCAGCGCCTTGGCGAACAGGCTCATTGCGGAAAAGCGGGTCATGCCGCTCGGCTCCTTGCATCAGAGTTGTACATGACCAGCGAAAGCGAGCCGTGCTCGCAGGCGGTCAGATGAGGCGCACCGGGCGCGCGGATCACGAAGTCGCCGGGACCATAGCTTGCCTCGGCATCGCTGAAGCTGCCTTCGAGGACATAGATCTGCTCGATCTCGTCATGGGCATGCAGGGTTGATGAAGCGCCCGGATCGCTTTTCATCAGCCAGGTTCGCACGCCGGCCTCTGCGTCCTCGACCAGCGGCTTGACCCAGAAGCCGGGCGTGCCGCTCGGGCGCCATTCGCCGCCCGCGCGCAGCACGGCGGAACCCTCTTCGGGTACCGTCAGCACATCGCCGCCCACGGCCTCGAACATCGCCTCAGGCCCTGAGCGCGTTGTTTTCGGGGTCGAACGGGCTGTCGGGGATCACCACCGCCTTGTGGCCTCTGCCCAGGATCGAGATTTCGAGCTCGGTTCCCACCGCGGCATGTTCAGGCCGCAGCATCGCCAGCGCCAGGCTCTTGCCCACGCGCCAGCCATAGCCGCCCGATGTTGCACGGCCGACCAGCTCGTCGCCCAGGTAAATCGCCTCGCTGCCGCGCGCATCGGCATCGGTCACGTCCATGACCTCCATGGTCACCAGTTGCCAATTGAGGCCCGCTTCCTTGCCCGCCAGCAGTCCATCCTTGCCATGGAAGCCGGGCTTCTTGAGGCTGATGAAGCGGTCGAGCCCGCTTTCGTAGGCGTTGTATTCGATCGACAGTTCGCGCGGGATCAGCTTGTAGCTCTTTTCGAGCGCCATCAGCGTCATCGCCTTGATCCCGAACGGCTTGATGTCGAACTCGGCACCGGCCTCCATCAGCTTGTCGAAGATGTAGTTCTGCATCTCGATCGGATGGTGGATTTCCCAGCCCAGCTCGCCGATGAAGTTCACCCGCAGGGCATCGACCGGAGCCGCGCCGATCGAAATCCGCTGGCCGGTGAGCCAGGGGAAGGCTTCGTTCGAAAGGTCGGCGCGGGTCAGTTTGGCCAGAACGTCGCGGCTGCGTGGGCCCGCCAGCACCAGCACGCCCATCGAAGTGGTGAGCCGTTCGAACGTGACCGAACCATCCGTGGGCAGTGCCTTCTTGAGGTAGTCCTGATCGTGGCGTTCATAGGCGCCTGCCGACACCAGGTAATATTCCTGCGGCGCGGTCTTGTAGACGGTGAATTCGGCGCGCACCCCGCCTTTGGAGGTCAGCAGGTAGGACAGCGTAACCCGGCCGACCTTCTTGGGTACGGCATTGGTCAGCAGGCCATCGAGCCAGGCTTCCGCACCCGGACCGCTGATCCGGCACTTGGCGAAAGCGCTCATATCCTGCAGGCCGACCTTTTCAGTCACGTGGCGGCATTCGTTGCCGACGTGTTCGAAATAGTTCGAGCGGCGGAACGACCACTTCTCGCGGATCGGCTCGCCTTCCACATCGGGGTGGTTGTGGTTAAGCAGCACGTCAGGCCGATCGAGATCAGCATCTAACAGCTCATAGCCTTGTGGTGCGAACCAGTTTGGGCGCTCCCAGCCGAACACCGATCCGAATACCGCGCCCAGGTCCTTCATCCGGCTGTAGCACGGGGTCTGGCGCAGCGGGCGGGCGCCTTCGCGTTCCTCGTCGGGATAGTGAACGGTGAAGACCTTGGCATAGGCTTCCTCGTTTTTCTCGATCAGGTAGCCTTCACCGGCATATTCGCCGAACCGGCGCGGATCGACGCCCATCATGTCGACGCTGGGTTCGCCTTCGACGATCCAGTGCGCCAGCTGCCATCCGGCCCCGCCCGCCGCGGTGATCCCGAACGAGTGACCTTCGTTGAGCCAGAAGTTCTTCTTGTCCCAGGCCGGGCCTACGATCGGCGAACCATCAGGCGTGTAGGCGATCGCCCCGTTGTAGACCTTCTTGACGCCAACTTCGCCGAAGGCAGGAACCCGGGCGATCGCGGTTTCGATATAGGGCATCAGCCGGTCGAGCGCGTCGGGGAACAGTTCGTACTCGCTGTTGGCCGCCGGGCCATCGACGTAGCACGCGGGCGCGCCGATTTCGTAGGGGCCGAGCAGCAGCCCGCCGGCTTCCTCGCGCATGTACCAGCTCGAATCCGATTCACGCAGCACGCCCATTTCGGGCAGGCCCTGCGCGCGGCGCTCCATGATCGCAGGGTGCTGGTCGGTAACGATGTACTGGTGCTCGACCGGGATCACCGGGATGTCGAGCCCGACCATGCGGCCGGTCTGGCGGGCGAAGTTGCCGGTGGCCGAAACCACGTGCTCGCAGGTGATGTCGCCCTTGTCGGTGTGGACCACCCATTCGCCATTGGTCTTCTGGGTGATGCCGGTGACGGTGGTGTTGCGCTCGATCGTCGCGCCGCGCTGGCGGGCGCCCTTGGCCAGCGCCTGGGTCAGGTCGGCGGGCTGGATATAGCCGTCGGCCGGATGCTGGATCGCGCCGATGATCCCGTCGACATTGCACAGCGGCCACACTTCCCTGACCTGGTCGGGGGTCAGGAAGTTGACTTCCACCCCGATCGTCTTGGCGACGCCGGCATAATACTTGTACTCGTCAAACCGGTCCTCGGTTCGCGCCAGCCGAATGTTGCTGACGTTGGAGAAGCCGACGTTGAGTTCGGTCTCAGCCTCAAGGCTGGGATAGAAGTCGACCGAATACTGGTGCAGCTTGCCGACCGAGTAGCTGAGGTTGAACAAGGGCAACAGCCCCGCGGCGTGCCAGGTGCTGCCGCTGGTCAGCTCCTTGCGCTCGATCAGGACGCAATCGCTCCAGCCCATCTTGGCCAGGTGGTAGAGGGTCGATACCCCAACCACACCGCCGCCAATAACCACCACCCGTGCCGTCGATTTCATTGCCAATGCCTGCCTGTATTATTCCGAGCCGATCCCATGCCAGCACGGGGGGTGCGCCGACAACATTAGCGCGCGTTATGGCGCTTTCTAATGGTTTGGATAAGCTCGGTCAGGCCGTCGGATCGATGGTCAGCACGATCTTGCCGACATGGCGCTTCTCCAGGAACACGCGCTGCGCGGCCTCAATCCGTTCGAGTGGGAAAGTGGCGCAAACCAAGGGTTTAACCTCACCGCGTTCGATATGGCCGACAAGGTTCGCGAAGACTCCGTCGTCCAGCGCCGTGCAGCCAAGCAGCGTCAGGTCCTTGAGGTAGAGGGTCCGCAGGTCGAGATCGACCACTGGCCCCGCAATCGCTCCGGATACCGCATAGCGCCCACCCGGCTTCAGCGCGCCGAGCAGGCTGCCAAACCCAGGGCCACCGACGACGTCGATCACCGCGTCGAAATAGTCGGCCTCAAGCGGGGCATGCCGGTCCAGAACCTCATCGGCGCCCAGGTCCTCGACCGCGCGGTGCTTGGAAGTGCCTGCCAAGGCGGTCACAAAAGCCCCGCGCCGCCGCGCCAGTTGCACCGCCGCCGAGCCGACCCCGCCCGACGCCCCGGTCACCAGCACCCGCTCTCCATAGGCAACCCGGCTGCGGTGGAGCAGATTCTCGGCAGTGGAATAGGCGCAGGGGAACGAAGCCAGCTCGACGTCCGACAAGTCCGAAACGATCGCGTGGGCATGAACCGAAGGTGCCACGGCATATTCGGCAAAGGCACCGTCGCGTTCCGACCCGAAAAAGTCCACCCCGCCATCGTCCCGGCGCAAGGCCGGTTCGACCAGCACCCGCTCGCCGATCCGCTCCGGACTCACTCCCTCTCCCACCGCGACAATCCGCCCGGCCGCGTCGATTCCCTGGATTCGCGGGAAAGTGAACTGCTCGCCGCTCCAGCCCTCGCCTGCAGTTTCCGCGAACCCGCTCGCCCCGCCAGCTGCGGTCGAACCCTCGACAGCAGGCGAATACCACCCGATCCGGGTGTTGATATCGGTATTGTTGACCCCCGCCGCACCCAGCTTGACCAGCACCTCGCCCGGCCGCGGCTGCGGCACAGGCACGTCGATCCGGTATTCCAGCTTGTCAAACCCGCCAAACCCGGTGAGGACCATGGCGCGCATCGTGGCTGGAATCGGCTCAGGATTGGTCATGGTGTCTCAGGTACCACTGCTGGAAGGTGACGAGGGCGCGTTCCTGGGTGGAATAGCGACCCAGCTGATAACGGCTGGAGAGAACTCCGGCCTGGTTGTCTTCGGTGATAGTCTTGTCCTGCAAGGTGGTGGTGTGCCAGGCCCAGGTCATCTTTTCTACATCGAAGTCCGCTGCCGCGCCGTCAACCAGCCAGATCACATCGACATCGGTTTGCATCGGCCCGCGCGGGGTAAAGCGGAACAGCATCGCAAAATCGCTGTCGGCGACCACATGGCTGAACGGGCTGAAGCTTACGTGCATCCGGCCCAGGTCCCATTCGGTCCGCTTGCCCATCAGGCTTGAGGCGGGCTGGCCGTCTTGCGTTTCAGTCACGAAGCCCTCGCGGATCGTACGCTGGATCATCGCCCGCAAATGCGTGCTCTCCGCCCCGTCGTCGATCGAATAGATCGGACGCCCAAGCGCCGCGGCATGTTCTTCCCAGGCTGCGAGCACCGGAGCATATTTTTCGACAGCTTCCTGCGGACCCGAGCTTGGCCCGCCTCCGACCGCCAGCAAAGCCTCGGGCGGGTGCATCGAGCAGAACTCCGGATGCGCCGGGGTGCAATGGTAGCATTCGAGGAAATTCTCGACCACCAGCTTCCAGTTCGCCGCGGTTGGATAGCGCCCGACATGCGCCACCTTGGCCCCGGCAAAGCCGTGATAGTCGAGGATCGGATCGAGCTCACCGAAAGTGGTATCGAAATCGTCCGGCTCGTCCTCGCTCAAGTTGACGAAGATGAACCCGTGAAATAGCCGAACATGGCATGGGTGCAGACCGTTTTCAGCCTTGTCGAAATCCTCGGGCATCAGCCGCGCCGAGAGCAGAGAACCATCGAGGTTGAAGCTCCAGGCGTGATAGGGACAGACTAGTACGCGGGCATTCCCGCTTTCGGCCGAACACAGCGTCGAACCGCGGTGGCGGCAGACGTTGTAGAACGCGCGCACGCTGTCGGCGTTCTCGCGCACAACCAGGATCTGCTCGGCACCCAGCTTGAACAGGAAGTAATCGCCCTTGTTCGGGACTTGCGAGACATGCCCGGCCACCAGCCATTTGCGGCTGACAATCCGGTCGATATCGGCACTGAAGATCTCGTTGCTGGTGTAATAGGCCTGGGGAAGACTGTAGCCCTCCCGCGTCTGCGCCAGCAGGTCGCGGAGGGCATCGCGGTTCATCAGCATCGGATTCTTTCGTTCTTGGGGTCATACAGCGGCTTCAGCGAAGCCATGGCCGGATAGCGCACACCGGCAACCTCGATTTCATAGTCATCGGCCCCGATCGGCCCGACCACGCCGCCATCGGCGGCCGTGACGTAGCCCAGCCCGCCAGCACCGCCCAGCGTGTGGCAATACATGCCCGAGCGGATGTAGCCGGCGATCCGGTCGCCCTGCCAGATCGGTTCGTTGTGGTAGAGCATCGGCGTGGGGTCTTTGAGCAGGAACTGGATCAGCTTCTGCTTCACTCCCTCGGCCTTCTGCTTGCGCAGTGCTTCCTGCCCGATGAACCCGCCCGGCTTGTCGAGCTTGACTGCGAAGCCAAGTCCAGCCTCCAGCGGGGTGTCCTCGTCGGTGATGTCGTGGCCCCAGTGGCGATAGGCCTTTTCCATCCGCATGGCATTGAGCGCATGGTAGCCGCAGTGCTTCAGGCCGAATTCGGCGCCCGCCGCGACGATCGCGTCATAGACCCCGGCCATGAACTCGCTGGGCACGTAAAGCTCCCAGCCCAGTTCGCCGACGAAGGTAATCCGGCTGGCGCGGACTATGCCGTATCCCAGCTCGATCTCGCGGCTGGTGGCGAAGGGGAAGCCCTCGTGTGAAAGGTCATCCGGCGTCAGGCTTTGCAGCAAGGCGCGTGAATTGGGGCCCATGATCGATAGCACGCCCATGCCCGATGTGACATCGGTCAGCACCGCATGCGCGTCGGCCGGAATATGGCTCTTCAGCCAGGCGAAGTCCTTGGTCGCGGTCTCGGCCCCGCCGACGATCAGGTAGGCATCCTTCGCCAGGCGCGTGACGGTCAGGTCAGCCTCGATCCCGCCGTGATCGTTGAGCCACTGGGTATAGACCATCCTTCCAGGCTCGACATCGACCTCGTTGGCGCAGACCCGGTTCAGTACCGCACAGGCATCGCGGCCTTCGAGGCGGAACTTGGCGAAGCTCGACTGATCGAAGATCCCAACCGCCTCGCGCACCGCCTTGCATTCGGCGGCGGTGTTTTCGAACCAGTTCTGGCGGCCGTAGGAGTATTCGTACTTCGGCGTGGAACCCGGTTCACTGTACCAGTTGGCACGCTCCCAACCGAACGCCTCGCCAAAGCAGGCCCCTTGCGAGGCGAGCCGGTCATGGATCACCGACTTCCTCACCCCGCGTGCAGTCTCATACTGCTTGAAGGGATAGTGCGTGGCGTAGAGCAGGCCCAGGCTCTCGCTGACCCGCTCCTGCAGATACTTGCGATTGGCCTGGAACGGCATGTTCCGCCGCACGTCGACAGTCCACAGGTCTGCCGGCGGTTTCCCGTCGCGGATCCACTCGGCCATCACCTTGCCAACCCCGCCGGCCGACTGCAGCCCGATCGAGTTGAGCCCGGCGGCGACGAAGCAGCCCTTCAGTTCGGGCGCTTCGCCGATGTGATAACGCACGTCGGGCGTGAAGCTTTCCGGCCCGCAGAAGAACTTCTGGATCCCGGCATTCTCCAGCGCGGGAACCCGCTTCATGGCATCCATCAGCAGCGGTTCGAAATGTTCGAAAGATCCGGCGATCTCGTCGAAGCAGAAGTCTTCGCTGATGCCGTCCATGCCCCAGGGGCGGGCATTGGGTTCGAACGCACCGACCAGCAGCTTGCCTGCGTCGTACTTGTAGTAGCCGCAGTGGTCATAGTCGCGCAGCACCGGCAGGCTGGGATCGATCCCGGCCACGCCTTCGAACATCACGTAGTAATGCTCGCAGGCGTGCAGCGGCGCGGCGACACCGATGCTCGCGCCAAGGTCGCGGGTCCACATGCCGCCCGCCAGCACCACGTAGTCGGCATCGATCGAGCCATGCTCGGTATCGACCCCGGTAATCCGCTCGCCATCATGGCGGATTCGGGTGACCTTGCAGTTCTCGACAATCTTCGCCCCGCCCGCGCGCGCGCCCTTGGCCAGCGCCTGGGTGATATCGACGGCATTGGCATAGCCATCCGACGGGATGTGGATCCCGCCGACCAGATCGCTCACCTCAAGGATCGGGGCCATTTCCTTGATCTGCCCAGGCGTGACGACGTTGACCGGAAGATCGAACACCTTGGCCATCGAGGCGCTGCGCTTCAGTTCCTCGAACCGTTCATGGTTGGTCGCCATCGAGATCGAGCCGCACTGGCGATAGCCGGTGGCCTGCCCCGTCTCGGCTTCAAGGTTTCGGTAAAGTTCGCCGGTGTACTTGGCCAGTTTGGTCATATTAATCGAAGGCCGCAGCTGGCCGACCAGCCCGGCGGCATGCCAGGTCGTGCCGCAGGTCAGCTGCTTGCGTTCGCACAGCACCACGTCCTGCCAGCCCAGCTTGGTCAGGTGATAGGCGATCGAGGTGCCGATCACCCCGCCGCCGACAATGACTACGCGGGCGCGGTTGGGAAGATCAACCATTGGCTCAGGCCCTCATCAGCGAGTTGTCGGCATCATACGCCGGTTCGGCCAGAACGAGTGCCTTGCGGCGTTCGCCCTGCAGTTCGATGTCGAAGGCTGAACCCGGTTCGGAATGTTCAACCGGCACGCAGGCGAAGAACAGGCTCTTGCCGGTGCGGTGCCCGTAACCGCCTGAAGTGACCAGGCCGATGCATTCGTCCCCGACCAGGCACGGCTCGGTGCCGCGCGGATCGACATTGGCCGCATCGACTTCGCCATAAACAATCTTGAAGCGCACCGGGGCATCGAGCGTGGCCTGTTTGCCGGTAAAGCTGTCCTTGTTGAACTGGATGAAGCGCGGCATGTCCGCCTCGATCATGGTCAGCTCGTTGGTCAGCTCGCTGCCCCAGGCCTTGTAACCCTTTTCCATCCGCATCGCGTTGGAAGCGTAGAGGCCATAGTCGACAATCCCGTGCGCTTCGCCTGCGGCCCACACCGCTTCATAAACCGCCTCAAGATCGCCCATCATGGGATGCAGTTCCCAGCCGAGCTCCCCGGCATAGGAGACCCTGAGTGCCCGAACCGGGCGGCCCGCTATGGTAATCTCCTGCCCGCTGAGCCAGCGGAAGGATTCGTTCGAAAGATCGGCGTCTGTGACCGCCGACAGCACCGCGCGGCTCTTGGGACCGTTCATCACCAGCACGCCGCGATCCATCGTGACGTTGCTCAACTCGACCTGCTCGCCCGGCAGCTTGTGCTGCACCAACCAGTCCCAATCGCGCTGTTCGGCCGCGGCGGCGGAGAGGCAGTAGAAGTGATCGTCCGCCAACCGCGTCACGGTCATCTCGCCCTGGATCTTGCCGCCATTCGACAGGATATGCACCAGCGCGATCCCGCCTTGCTTGAGCGGCAAGCGATTGGCGCAGAGCCGGTTCAGATAGCTTTCCGCATCCGCGCCTTTGACCTCGTACTTGGCAAAGCCCGAGAGGTCGAGCACACCCACGCCCCGGGCCACTGCCTGGCATTCGGCCGCAACCACGTCGAACACGTTGGTGCGGTGATAGCCGCCTTCTTCCTCGCGCCCGTCGAGCGAAAACCACTTGGGCCGTTCCCAGCCATAGGTCGGACCATAGACTGCACCCTTGACCATAAGCTTTTCATAAAGCGGGCTGACTTTCTTGGGCCGGCCATCGGGTTCTTCCTCGCCCGGCAGGCGGTTGGTGAAGGTCATCCGGTAGTCGAGGAACACCATCTCGCGGCTGTACGCTTCGTCGGCATAGGGGCCGTAGCGGCGCGGGTCGAATTCGACCATGTTGATCTCGCTGTCGCCATAGACCATCCACTGCGCGAGGTACTTGCCCGCACCGCCGCCCTGGGCGATGCCAAAGCTGGTGCCGCAGCAGTGCCAGAAATTGGTGAGGCCGGTGGCCGGTCCCAGCAGCGGGCCGCCATCGGGGGTATGCGGGATCGCGCCGTTGACCACGCGGCGGATGCCGACTTCACCGAACACCGGAATCCGCTCGATCGCGCGCTCAAGCCATTTCGAAATCCGGTCGAGATCGTCAGGGAACAGTTCGCTGGTCGAATGCCATTCGGGATGCCCGCCGCGCGGGGCCCAGGCTTCGGCGAGCGCGGTATTCTCATAGACACCGATCAGCCCGCTCTTCTGCTCCTGACGCATGTAGCCCGACATCCAGGAATCGCGCATCACCGGCATTTCCTCAGCGCGTTCCTGGAATGCCGGAATCGGATCGGTGACGAGGTAGTGGTGCTCCATGTTGGTGACCGGAATGTCGGTTCCGGCCATCTGCGCCACCTGCCGCGCATAGCAGCCCGCCGCATTGACAACCATTCCTGCGCGGATCGTGCCCTGTTCGGTCTCCACATCCCATTCGCCGCTGGGCAGCTGGGTGAGCCCGGTGACCCGGTTCTGGCGGACGATCTTGGCGCCCATCTGCTTGCCGCCAATCGCCAGCGCATTGCAGATACCCGACGGGTCGGCGTGACCATCGTCGGTGGTCCAGGCTCCGGCGAGCACGCCTTCGGTCGTCGCGAACGGATTAATCTGCTTGATCTTCTCCGGATCAATCAGCTCCATGTTGAAGCCGACAACCTTTGAAAAGCCCTTGATGTATTTCAGCCAGGCTAGCTCACGCTCGTTGTTGGCAAAGCGGATCCCGCCCGATTTGTGCCAGCTGACATATTGCCCGGTGAGCCCTTCCAGCTGTGGGTAGAGCCAGTTCGAATAGGCATGCATCTTCGCCAGGTTGAAGCTGCCGGTGATATTGGGGCACTGGCCGGCGGCGTGCCAGGTCGAGCCGCTGGTCAGCTCGTCCTTTTCGATCAAGACCACATCGGTCCAGCCTTCCAGGGCAAGGTGGTAGAGCAGGCTTGCCCCCATGATCCCGCCCCCGATAATCACGACCCGCGCCTGGCTCTGCATCGAAACTGCCTCTCCCAATCTTCCGCCCAACTTAAGGGGGCTGGCCCGCGCAGCACAAATGTCCAATTCCGAACGATCATTGCAAAAAACTTACGGGTCCATGACCGTTCAAAGCTGTTAGGGGCGGCGCTGACACGAGGACACCCCTTACTCCGTTCGTGTCGAGCGAAATCGAGACACTGCGCGCGGCATCTCGACTTCGCTCGATGCGAACGGAGGTGGGGATTGAGATCAAGGGAATGGGTTATGTTAGTTGCAGTGATCACCGGTGCGGCACAGGGATTGGGACTGGTGACCGCGCGCATGTTCGCGCAAGCCGGCTATCATGTTGTTCTGACGGATGTGCAGCCGCTTGATGCAACCCTGACCACTTTCGCGACGGGAACCGCCACCGCGCTGAGCGGCGACGTTTCCAGCGAAGAGTTCGTCATGGAACTCGCCGCCCAAACCGCCGCGCTCGGCGGGGCGCAAGTGCTGGTCAACAACGCCGGGATCAGCATGATCCGCCCCGCCGAAGAGACCTCGCTCGACGAGTGGAACCGGATGATGGCGATCAACCTGGCCGGGCCCTTCCTGCTGTGCCGGGAACTGGGCAAGCAGATGTTGGCCGCAGGCAGCGGCGCGATCGTCAACGTGGCTTCGGTCGCCGGGCTTGGCGGGGTGATCCACCGCTCCGCCTACAACACCTCGAAGCATGGCCTGATCGGGCTGACCCGGACGCTGGCCGCCGAATGGGGCGGGCGCGGAGTGCGGGTCAACGCGGTCTGCCCGGGCTGGATCAAGACCGAGATGGACGTGAAAGACATGGGTTCGGGCGCCTACACCGATGCCGATATCGTGAATCGCGTGCCGATGGCGCGCTTCGCCAGGCCCGAAGACGTCGCCGCAGCGATCCTGTTCCTGGCCCGCGACGGTCAATTCGTGAACGGGGTCGCGCTGCCGGTCGATGGCGGGTGGCACGCGGATTCCAGCTGGGACGCGCTGCGGCTCAAGACCCGGGCCTGATGGCAATATTTTTGACCCATCCGGCCAAAGAATTCAGTTGTGAAGCGCCCTCCCCGGCGGGCAAATTTGAACCAACGTGGGGATAAAATTGGGCGGAGCTTGCATGAAAATCGGATTTATCGGCCTGGGTAACGTCGGCGGCAAGCTGGCCGGAAGCCTTGTGCGCAACGGGCATGACGTCTGGGTCCGCGATCTTGACGCCGCGCTGGTGGACGAATTCGTCGCGCGCGGAGCCACGGCAGCGGCCAGCCCGCGCGAGCTTGGCGAAAGCTGCGACGTGATCGTCACCTGCCTGCCCTCCCCTGCCGCCAGCGCCGCCGTGGCCGAGGGCGAGGACGGGTTCCTGGCCGTGCTGCGTCCGGGCCAGGTCTGGATGGAGATGAGCACCACCGATTACGAAGAAGTGATCCGGCTGGGCGCACTGGTCGAGGCCAAGGGCGCGCTGTTCATGGAATGCCCGGTTTCGGGCGGCTGCCACCGCGCCGATACCGGCAACATCTCGATCTTCGCCGGCGGCCCGCGCGAAGGATTTGACAAGGTCCTGCCGCTGCTCAAGTCGATGGGCCGCCGCATCCTCCACACCGGCGACCTTGGCACCGCGTCCAAGCTCAAGGTGATGACCAATTACCTGTGCACCGTGCACCTGGTTGCCCTCGCCGAAGCGCTAACGACCTGCAAGGCCGCCGGGCTGGACATGAACACCACTTACGAGGCGATCCGCATCTCATCGGGCAACAGCTTCGTGCATGAGACCGAAAGCCAGGTGATCCTCAACGGCAGCCGCGACATCAATTTCACCATGGACCTGGTCAGCAAGGACATCGGCCTGTTCGATGACATCGCACAAGAGGCCGGCGTGCCGGTCGAACTCTCGCCGCTGATCGTCCGCCTGTTCAAGGAGGCCCGCGCCCAGTACGGTGATCGCGAGTTCTCTCCCAACATTATCCGCCGCTATGAAGAGCCGCTGGGCCTCAAGGTGCTGGGCAGCGGCTTCCCCGACCAGATGGTCGACGACGAACCCGAAGAGCCGGGCTACGAAGTGGTCCCGCGGCGGTGAAGACATTGGCCGACTGGCAGGCGTTGGCTGCGGGTCTGCGCCCCGAAACCGGCCTGGTGATCGATGGCAAATGCGCTCCGGCCAGTGATGGCCGCACTCTGCCCGTCATCAACCCGGCCAACGGACAGGTTGTTGCCGAAGCGGCCTGCGGCGGTGAACGCGAAATCGATCTTACGGTCGCTTCCGCCAAAGCTGCCTGGGATGATGGCCGCTGGCGGCACATGTACCCGCGCGAGCGCATGGCGATCATGCGCCGCTGGGCCGATCTGGTTGAAGCCCACAGCGAAGAGCTGGCGCTGCTCGAAACGCTGTCGATGGGCAAGCCGATCACCGACGCGCTGACCATCGACCTGCCCGAAGTGGTCGTAACGATCCGTTACTTCGGCGAGGCGATCGACAAGGTTTCGGGCCTGACCACCACCAGCGCGCACGATGCCGTGCATATGGTCACCCATGAGCCGCTGGGCGTGGTCGGCGCGATCAGCCCGTGGAACTATCCCTTGCTGATGGCGACCTGGAAAGTCGCCCCGGCGCTCGCCGCTGGCAACTGCGTGGTGCTGAAGCCTTCGGAGCTGGCCCCGCTGAGCTCAATCCGGCTGGCGCAGCTGTTCCTCGAAGCTGGTGGCCCGGCGGGGGTGTTCAACGTTGTGAACGGCACCGGGATCGAGGCAGGCAAGGCTCTCGCGCTGCATCCGGACGTCGCCAAGATCACCTTCACCGGCTCAACCGCGGTCGGCAAGCAGCTGATGGTCTATGCCGGGCAAAGCAACATGAAGCGGGTGTCGCTGGAGACCGGCGGCAAGAGCCCGCAGATCTTCATGCCCGACCTGCCCGATCTGGACCGCGCGGTTGAATATGCCGTGCGCGGGATTTTCGACAACGGCGGGCAAGTCTGCAACGCCGGTTCGCGGCTGCTGGTACATGAAGACATCGCGGAAGAGTTCATCGCGCGTTTCACTGCCAAGGCCGCCGAGCTCTATGCCCCCGGTGACCCGCTCGATCCCGCCACCACGTTGGGGCCGCTGGTCTCGAAGGCCCATCAGGCCAAAGTGCTGCAATGGATTGAGCGCGGCACTGCAGAAGGGGCTGAACTGGCCTGTGGCGGCAGCGCCGATCCCGCGCGCCCTCAGGGTGCCTATGTCCTGCCAACGCTGTTCCGTCGGGTCGCTCCGGCGATGGCGATCGGGCACGAAGAGATCTTCGGCCCGGTCGCCTGCTTGCTGACTTTCGCGAGCGAGGAAGAAGCAATCCGCCGCGCCAACGACAGCATCTACGGCCTCGCCGCCTCGATCTGGACCAGCGACCTCGCCACCGCCCACCGCATGATCAAGGCGCTGGAAGCCGGCGTGGTCTGGGTCAACTGCTTTGGCGACGGCGACATGACCCAGCCGTTCGGCGGGTTCAAACAATCGGGCAACAGCCGCGACAAGTCGCTGGAGAGCCTGGCGGGGTATATGCAGTCAAAGTCGAGCTGGATTAGCTTGGGTTAGTTTGCTGCCTGCCCCAACAACCTTCGTCCCGAGCGAAGTCGAG
>Ga0209023_10000789_pt1 | contig 45209 bp, 37 predicted proteins | sample LakOneMetagenome_FD_187468 | JGI IMG/M metagenome (GOLD analysis project Ga0209023, IMG submission 187468) | Freshwater and sediment microbial communities from Lake Erie, Canada (SPAdes) (version 2) | ecosystem: Environmental > Aquatic > Freshwater > Lentic | place: Lake Erie, Canada...
CAGCGCGCCTGCTGCACAGGCCGAATACACCGGCGAGGTCTACAAGATGGAACTCGATGGCACCATCATCGGCAAATTCGGCAAGGGCGGGAAGGCCGTGGGCGAATTCTCGACCATCCACCAGATGGATTGCCGCGATCCGAACACGATCTACACGGCTGAAATCAACAACTGGCGCTCGCAGAAGATTGTGCTGAAGCCGACGGCCGCATCGTCGAAGACAGCCGGGAACTAGGAGACGGGGATGAATCGTACAGTCAAGGGTCTGGTCGTCGCAGGCGTGCTCGCCTACGGCGGCACGCTCGTCGCCCAGTCAGGCGCGCCGGAGATCGCATACGACGCCGTCGACCTGCTCAAGTGGGACGACTCACATATCGTCGGTGAAGTGGGCGGCGTTGGTCAGGACTCGAAGGGCCGCGTCTACGTCTACACACGCACCGGACATGCGTATGCCACCCTCGGTGACAACCGCACGTTCCAGCGTTATGGCTCGAAGCTTTTCCAGTACGACGCCACCGGCAAGTTCGTGCGCGAACTCGGCCAGGACGTCTACGGCTTCAACATCGCCTACGGCCTTCGCATCGACCCACAGGACAACGTGTGGACGGTCGACGCGGGTGCCAGCCAAATCGTCAAGTTCGATCCGAACGGCAATGTGGCCCTCGTGCTCGGCCGCAAGCCTGAAGCCATTGGTGTCCGTCCCGCAGCGCCTCGTGGCGGCGGTCCCGGTGCCGGTGGCGCAGGTGGCGGTGGCGGTCGCGCAGGCGGTCCCGGCGGTGCAGCAGCTCCCGCACCTGGTTCGGGTACGCCGGGCTCCACCTTCAACCGTCCGTCGGACGTGGCGTGGGACAAAGCCGGCAACATCTACATTGCTGATGGCACCGCGGGCAACGTGAACCGCATTGCGAAGTTCAACAAGGAAGGCAACTTCCTCAAGCAGTGGGGATCGACGGGCGCCGAGAACGGCCAGTTCAATGGCCCCAAGGCCCTCGCGGTTGATGCCCAGGGCAACGTCTACGTGCTCGACTCGGGTAACAAGCGCGTGCAGGTGTTCGACGGCGACGGCAACTTCAAGTCGCAGTTCGCCGGTGTCGGCTCGCCGGTCACGATGTGCATGACGACCGGTCCGACGCAGTACCTCTACATCGCGCACGCGGGTGACAAGGACGGCATGGAAGACGCGGCCATCTACAAGGTCGCGCTCGACGGCAAGATCGTCGGCAAGTTCGGCGCAGCCGGTCACCAGCTCAAGCAGTTCGGGATCGCCAACTCGATCGACTGCCGCAACGAGAACGAACTGCTCGTCGGCGAGATGATCAACTGGCGCGTCCAGAAGGTCTCGCTCAAGAAGTAACGACGCGAGCGCCCAGACACGACAACGCCCGGAACGTGGCTTCACGTTCCGGGCGTTTTTCTTTGTACGGTCAGTCCCCTGCGCCGGCACGACGACGAGCGCGTGATGCGCCGGGTCGAGAACCGGGCAGCGCTGTTGCGTCAGGCTTTCATGAAGCCGAGCGTCGGGTTCGGGAACTTCGACAGGTTCGGGAAGACCGTCGAGAGTTGCGCGGCAGGAACACCGAGCCACGTGGCCAACGTCGCGCCGTACTGATCGATTGAGGTCGTCGGGATCAGCACGCCGCGCGTGTTCGCATCGTCGGGTCCGCCCATCGACAGCGTCGGGAACGTGCCGTGAATCCGTCCGCCCTGCACTGCCCCGCCGAGAATCAGATGGTGTCCACCCCAGCCGTGATCACTGCCAGAACCCGAGACCTCGAGCGTGCGGCCGAAGTCAGACAACGTGAAGCTCGTCACGCGGTCAGCCACGCCAAGTTCGGTCGTGGCGTTGTAGAAGGCCGCCAGGCCCTCCGCGAGTTGACGCAGCAGGTCCCACTGGGTCCAGCTCTGTGCGCTGTGTGTATCGAACCCGTCGAGCGTGCAGAAGAACACCTGCCGACTCATGCCGGTGGTGGTGCGCAGCTTGATAATCTGCGCGACCTGCTGCAACTGCTTGCCGATGCCTGTGCCCGGGAACGCGGTGCCGAGACTGGCACCAGCACTCGACAGCATCGAGTTCATGTCCACGGCATCCTTGCGGACGTTGTTCGCGACCTGAATCAATTCGAGACCGCTGTTGAACTGCAGAATCTGCTGCAGGCCAGTCTTGCGCGCACTCGCCGCTGCCTGCGGCCAGATGTCCATGCCGTACATGTCGAGCCCGAGGCCCGGCACGATGCTCGCGCCCTGCACCACTGAACCTTTGCAGAAGAGCGACGGACCCGAGACAGAGAGCGCCGACGGGAACGATGTGGTGCCGTTGAACGACTTGATCACATCGGCGGCGCGACCGCCCCAGCCCGTTCCGCCGGAGGCGGACGGGATGCCGGTCTGAATCTGCTGCACCTGATCGGAGTGTGAGAACAGGTTCGTGGGCACCGGCACGGCGTTCGCCAGGAACTGCGTGCGCGTCACCGGCTGCACCAGCATGCCGGCGTTGGCGAGGATGGCGAGAGAACCCTGATTCCACAACGGCTGCAGCGCAAGCAGACCAGGATTGAGTCCGTACGGCTTGCCGTCGGTGTTGACGATGTTGACCATCGCGCCGTTGAGATCGGGCAAGGCCAGCGTTCCGCGCGCGCTCTTGTAGGCTGCGTAGTCGGTGCCATTCAGTGGCACGACCATGTTGTGGCTGTCATTGCCACCAGAGAGGAAGACGCATACCAGTGCCTTGTAGTCGGGAGGTGCCGACTGCGCGAAGGCGTTGACCTTGCCGAGGAAGGACAGCAGCGCGGTGCTCCCGAGTCCGGAGAGCAACTGACGACGAGTGAACTGATGCTGATGCATGGGGGTCTCCTGCTCGACTCTCAATACTGGACGGCGTACTGTCCGCTGAGCGCAGACAGGTAGACCGCGGTAACAATGCGTGACGTGGCGTCCTGGCCGGGTGAAGCAGCCGCGATGAGCGCTTGCTTCATCTCCGCAGGCATGCGTCCGTAGTGGAAGGTCTGATTGACGGCTTCCACCAGACCGGGCATGTCGTTGCCGTATGGCTGGAAGGGCGACAGGTCGAGCGTGTAGCCGGAGTTGCCCATGCTGCCGGTGAGTAGCGCGAAAATGAGATTGCCTTTCTGCACCGACTCACTCGGGCTATAGATCTGGAACTCAGGCCCGAAGAGCGTGCTGTTGGGAATGTGGAAGACAGGAGAGAACCACGAGAAGACGGTCGGTGGCGCGAGCACACCCTGCCCCATGTTCTCGTAGATGTAGGTGAGGCCGCTGCCGTCGGCGAAGCCGCCGTTGAGTGCACGGAGGAAGCCCGCTACCTGCAGAATGGGTTCCTTGAGACGTCCGCCTGTCGCTGTCGGCGTGTCCTGACGCGCCTCCGGGTCGGTGAGAATGGCGCGCACGGTCGCCCGCAGGTCGCCGCGCACGCCAGTGGTCGTGCCGGCGAAGACATCAGCCACGCGCTTGATGTAGGCGGGGCTCGGGTTGCTCATCACGAGACTGCGAATGAGTCGCGTGGCGATGAACGGCGGCACGTTGGGATGCGCCATCAGACAGTCGATCACGCTGTCCAGATCCTGGGCCACCGCCTGGCCGGCCGGAACGCTGCATCCAAGGAAGGCCTTCGCACCTGTGTCGTGGTTGTTCGGTCGCGCTTCGAGCTGACCGACGAAGTACTCCCAGTTGTTGTCCTTCGCGGTCGCACCAGGCGCGGTCGGATACGTCCAGCCTGTGAGCGCGCGCGCGACTTCCCGCACCGTGTCCTGCGAGTAGGTCGAGACGGGCTGACCGTCGGCGCCGAGCACTACGGATCCATCCTGATTCAGCTTCACGAGACCGATGGTGAACAGCTGCATCAACTCGCGCGGGTAGTTTTCGTTCGCACCGCCAGCCAGACCCGCCTTCATCGAGTTGGCCAGGTCCAGGTACTTGCCCATCGACGGACTGACACTCATCTGCCGCAGGATGTCGCGGTAGTTGCCAAACGCGTTGTCGTTGAGGATGCGCAGCCACGGCAGCATCTCGTCGGCCGTGATCAACTTGCGCGTCGAGGTCACCACCACCTGGCTGAGTGCGTAGGACACGCGCTGGCGGAGTTGGTCAGGCGACTTCGTGTAGTTGTAGAGCATCCACTCGCTGAGCTCTCGTGTGCCGCGGCCGGTGAGATCGGGAATGGGCGTCGGCGGCATGTTCAACTGTTCGTCGAGATACGACGTGACGCCGATCTGTTGCACGCGAGCGAGCGATGCGGAGGTCGGGCCAAAGGATGACTGCTCGAGGAAGCGCGCGCCTGTCAGCATCGGCGACGTCGTCGTGGTCGTCTGGGTGATGGTGACCGACGCCTGCGCAACAGCGGTCGTGTCTGCGGTAGCCACGGCGCGCACGGTCACGACGCTCGAGGACGGCATCGACGCCGGCGCGGTGTAGAGACCGGCGGCCGAAATCGTGCCGAGCGTGGCCGATCCACCGGTGACACCATTCACCTGCCAGGCGACGCCCGTGTTCGTGGAGCCTGTCACGGCTGCGACGAAGGTCTGTGTTTTGCCTAGCGGCACCGACGCAGCGGTCGGCGTCACCGTCACCCTGACGGGCGCCTGTAGCGTCACCGTGGCTTTCGCAAACGATGTGGGACTTGCCACTGAGGTTGCCTGCACAGTCACCGTCGACGCCGAGGGCATCGTCGTCGGTGCGATGTAGACACCGGCGCCGTTGACCGTGCCGACCGTGCTCGAGCCGCCAGCAATGCCGTTCACCGACCAGGTGAGGCTCGCGTTCGTCGTGCCCGTGAGCGACGCCGTGAAGGCTTGTGCGCCACCAAGCGGCAGGGTGACGGCCGTGGGCGACACCGACACGCTGACGCTCGTGTTGTTCACGACCGTCGCCGTCATGCTGTTGCCGGTCACCGAACCAGGTCCCGGCTGCATGACCGCGAAGGTCAACGTGCCGGCAGCGGCCGCTGTGCCTTCGGCTTTCAGCTGAGACGATGAAATGAATGTGGTCTTGACCGCCGTGCCGTTGACCATCACCTTCGAGTCAGCGGCGAACTTCGACCCACTGAGCGACTCCGCGTACGCACCGACCGTAATTGGTGAAGGTGTGATGGTGGAGAGCACGGGCACCTGACGCGTGACCGTCAGCTTCGCGGAACCGAGCACGGTGGTGCGCGACGTGCTCCGTGCGGAGATCGTGACGCTATTGACCGACGGAATCACCGCGGGCGGCGTGTAGACACCGGTCGTCGAGATCGTACCGACGGTGGTGTTACCGCCCTTGATGCCGTTGACTTCCCACGTCACGGTACTTGGCGAGAACGAGACTGACGCTGAGAACTGTTTCGTCGTCGTCACTTCGATCGTGGCGTTCTGCGGAGCGACGCTGATCTTGGCTGGGGCAGCGACGGCAGGAAGGGCTCCGAGCGTCAACATTGTGAGCACGGAGGCGAGCAGGTGGGACGCGCGAGAGAACCACGCGACGGAATGATGACGGTCGGTGTGAGTGAGTCGAGGCGGTCTCGTCATGCCTCCTGTAGAGGCAGTAATCATGCCGCCCAGCTCGGCTTCACGTCTTCGCACCGATGTGCACGTTCAGGTGCGAAAACATGGGCAAGTCGTGCAGGTGCGTACGAACGACACACTTACGGAGATGCCAGCCCGCTTGCACTTCCTACGCGACGCACGGTTACCGTTACACGCTGCGACGCGTGTCAAATTCGTGGCAGTACGCAGGCATTTCGGCCGGTTATTGAGGGCCGCGGTATCATCGGGAGATATGAAACAGAGAGTGTGCGTCTCCAGAGGAGTCGCGGTCGCGCTCGTCGGCGCGGCGCTGGTCGGTGGTGTCATCGTCGCAGCGCAGGGACCGCAAACCAACAACCTTCCGCTCGAACCGTTCAAGGAACGCGGCGCGAGCATCACGCCGGCCTACGAGGGCTGGTTCGCCAATCCCGATGGCAGCTTCAGCGTGCTGCTTGGGTACTACAACCGCAACTCACGCGAGGCCATCGATATCCCGGTCGGCCCGAATAACAAGATCGAGCCCGGCCCGATCGATCAGGGTCAGCCGACGCACTTCGAGAGCGGCCGTCAGTGGGGCGTGCTGGTCGTGAAGGTGCCGAAGGACTTCGGCAAGAAGACCGTGACGTGGACGATCACGGCCAACGGCGAGACGCAGGCGATTCCCTTCGCGCTGCAGAACCCGTACAACATCGCACCGTTCAAGGAAATCGGCATGATGAACGAGCCGCCGAAGATCGCCTTCACCCAGGGTGGTCCGAAGTTCGCCGGTCCGCCGATGGCGATTGCCGCCACCCTCACCGGGAAGGCGAAGACGCCGGTCGCGCTCAACATGTGGGTCGAGGATCCGAAGGGACGCGGTCAGGAGGAAGGTGGCGGCCGCGGGCGTGGCCCGGCGTCGATTGCCAATCTGTCGCTGCACCATTACCGCGGCGTCGGCACGGTGACCTTCGACAAGGCGCGTCTGCCGGTGCCCACGCAGGGTGCACAAGTCAGCGCAACGGCCACCTTCAGCGATCCGGGCGAGTACATGCTGCGGATCCAGGCGAACGATGAGTCGGGCGAGGGCGGCGGCGGCTTCCAGTGCTGCTGGACCAACGCCTACGTGAAGGTTACGGTTCAGTAAGAGACGTCAGCAGTCAGGCCGGCCGGTCTACACACTTTCCTCACGGATCGGACCGAACCGACCTGCTAAGCTATTCACAGACCTGGTGCGGGGGCCGTGTGCCCCAAGGAGCTCGTACATGTTTGAAGGACGGTTCAGCGCGGTCCGGGGCTTCGGCCTGACGGCGATTGCGCTCGGTGCCGCACTCGCGGTGCCTGCCGCGGCGCGCGCCGAAGTACCGAAGTCGCCAACGTTTACCAAAGACATCGCGCCCATCTTTCAGGAGAAGTGCGAAGCCTGCCATCGGCCCGACTCGATCGCGCCGATGTCTCTGAAGTCGTTTGCTGAAGTGCGCCCCTGGGTTCGTTCGATCAAGTCGCGCGTCGAAGCGCGCAACATGCCGCCGTGGCAGATCGACCGCTCGGTTGGCGTGCAGAAGTTCCGCAACGATCGCTCGCTGAGCGACGAACAGTACGCCACGGTCCTCAAGTGGATCGAGAACGGTGCGCCGCAGGGCGACGCGAAGGACATGCCCGGACCGAAGGTGTGGCCTGAGGATCAGGGCTGGAACTTCGCCGCGCAGTTCGGCCAGAAGGAACCCGACCTCATCATCAAGTCGGATGCGTTCACGATGCCTGCCTTGTCGCAGGACGCGTGGGACAAGCGCATCACCGACGCCGGCATCACCGAGCCGAAGTGGGTGCGTGCGATCGAGATTCGTCCCAACACCGTGAAGGGCCGCCGCATCACGCATCACGCCATCGCGTATCTCGAACAGGACGAGCCGGGCGCCGCCCAGTCGTTCCTCCCGGTGCCGTTCATGGAATGGGCCGTCGGCAAGCAGGGCGAGATGCAGCGTCCGGGCACGGGCAAGCTGCTCCTGCCGGGTGCGAAGTTCCACTGGGACATCCACTACTCGCAGGCCGGTGAGGAAATCACCAGCCAGGTCGAGATGGGCATCTACTTCTACCCGAAGGGTCAGGAACCGAAGTACCGCACGTCGCTGTCACTCGTGCCGGCAGCACTTGGTACGATGGACATCCGTCCCAACACGCTGTCCATGTCGGAAGGCTTCTTCACGCTGCGCGACAACGCGCGCATCGAGAGCTTCCAGCCGCACATGCACCTGCGCGGCAAGGCCATGCAGGTCACGGCGCTCTCGCCGACCGGCCAGCAGACGGTCATCAGCTACGTCAGCAACTTCGACTTCAACTGGATGACCAGCTACCAATACGCCGACGATGTGGCGCCACTGCTGCCGAAGGGCACCATCCTCAAGGTCACCGCGTGGCACGACAACACGGCGGCCAAGAAGAGCAACCCCGATCCGAACCAGTGGGTCGGCTGGGGCGACCGCACGGTCGACGAGATGGCTCACGCCTGGATCAACATCGTCTACATGAACGATGCGGACTTCAAGGCTGAGGTAGAGAAGCGTCGCGCCGGCAGCACCGGCACCCAGCAACAGCAGTAAGCGCGGTCACTGGACTCGCGCTGACCGTCAGGCCGGTGTCCCTCAAGGGGCACCGGCCTTTTCTTTTGGCGTCTCAGGCCTTGGCCTTCAAGGCCTCGGCGCGGATGGCGCGCAGCTTGGCGCGCTTGGCGAGCACGCGCTTGCGGGAGATGTGAAAGAGCGCGCGTTGACCGGTACGTCTGGACATGATTCCTCTGCTGGTGGGGTCTCAGGAGTGCCGGCCGTCATGGCCGGTATGCCTCCCACACGAAGGCCATCAGTATAGTTCCCCGCGGCAAGTTCCCCTCGACACCGGAATTCCGGCGGTGCCGACCTACGATCCGGTGCAGGTCTCTGTTTAGCCCCGTCAATCGAAGGGGACGCCCGAGGCAGCGGACTTGCAGCGTTCTTGAGTAGTTCGACCCGCAGTCGCCACCAAGGAGGTACGGTATGGATCTCTCAACGACCTACCTCGGGCTTCCGCTTCAGCACCCGTACATGGTCGGTGCCTCCCCGCTGGCGGGCACTCTGGACGCCGTCAAGCGACTCGAAGACGCCGGCACCGCAGCCATCGTCCTGCACTCGTTGTTCGAAGAACAGATCACGCTCAGCAACCGCGGGGAGATCCGTCATCGCGACGCGGCCGATCCACAGTTCGCCAGCGCCCTCGCTCACTTCCCCACGCTCGACAGGTACGCGCTCAGCGTGGACGGCTATCTCGAGCTCATTCGTCAGGCGAAAACTTCCGTCTCGGTGCCGATCATCGCGTCACTGAACGGGACGACGCATGAAGCGTGGATGCGGACGGCGGTGGATATCGAGCAGGCCGGAGCCGACGCACTCGAAGTGAACCTCTATGAGGTGATTTCCGATCCGCGCCGTTCTGCGATGTCGGTCGAAACGGAGTTGCGCGACCTCGTGCTCGAGCTCAAGCGCGCCCTCCGGATACCACTCGCGATGAAGCTGTCGCCGTACTTCACCGCCTTCGGCAATGTTGCCGAGCGCCTGGATCAGGCCGGCGTGAACGGTCTCATCATCTTCAACGCGTTCTATCAGCCAGACGTCGATGTCGAATCGCTTATGCTGAGAACACGGCCAGACCTGTCGACGGTCAACGACCTTCGCTTGCGTCTGCAGTGGGCAGCACTGCTCCACGGGCGCGTGCACGCGTCGCTGGCGGTCAGCGGCGGCGTCGCGACCTGGGAAGACGGCGTGAAGGCCCTGCTCGCCGGAGCGGACGCCGTGCAGATGGTGACGGCGGTGCTGCGCAACGGCCTGGGTCAGCTGGCGGTGATGCGTGACGGTCTCGCACGCTATCTCGACACGCACGGCTTCGCCAGCGTGGCGGCAATCAAGGGACGTGCGAGTCTCGCTGCATCCGACGACCCTGCGGCATTCGAGCGTGCCGCCTACATCGGCACGTTGCACGGACTGCGGAAAGCTGCGGGCGGCTAGAAGCGCAGGATGACGCCCGCGGTCGCGCGGTTGAAATCGAGCGTCAGGCCACTGATGGGAAGTCCGGGCAGCGTGACATGCTGAAGCGCGTGAACCTGGCGGATGTCTCCGCGTACGCCCAGGTGCCGGCCGGAAATCTCGAGACCACCACCAAGATTCCAGTGAAGGTTGGTGTCGGAACTGGTTAACTGGCTCGCAGACAGCGTGGCGCGCGTCTTCATGAAGCCCATACCAATCAGTCCATACGGCCGGATGTAGCCGATGCGTGGACCAACGAGCACGTTTGACGTCAGCGTGATGAGACTGGTGGACTGCGCCGCACTCTTGCCGAAGAAATCGCGGGCATAGAAAAACTCCTGCTCGAACATCGCGACGTTGCCGCGTCCGAACGCCAGGCCCAGGTTGGATGCTGGCGATTCGCACGGCGTCGCTGACTGACAGCCCGCATCACCGCCGAAGTTGTTGCCGAGAAACGCGTTGACGTAGCCCTGCGCATGCACGTGCGATGCGTGCAGTGCCATCACGATCACGGCCAGCCCGAGAGCTCGACTCCAAATCCGTGTCTGCATGCTGCGCGATATTGTACGCTGCTGCACACGCAATCATTTCCCAGTCGAGGTACAGATGCACGAGGAGACAGTCACTCTCAATACGGCCGACGGTCCAATGGACGCATTTCGCGTCGAAACGGAAGGCACCGGTCGCCGGCCCGCGCTGCTCGTGCTGCAGGAAGCATTTGGTGTCAACGCACACATCAAGAACGTCTGCCGTCGACTGGCCGATCACGGCTACACGACGCTCGCACCCGAGCTGTTTCATCGCACCGGCACCGGCGTCGAACTCGGCTACACCGACTTCTCGCTCGTCATGCCGCACTTCTCTCGACTCACGAACGCAGGCCTGCTGACTGACATCAACGCGGGACTCATGGCACTCGCCGACGACCCGACCGTCGACTCGTCACGCATCGGCGTGATTGGATTCTGTGTCGGCGGCTTTGCCACCTACCTCGCCGCGGAGCAGACGAGCGCGAAGGCGTGTGTGGCGTTCTACGGCGGCGGCATCCTTCGGGAACGCCCGAACGTCGCGTTGACGCCGATCATCGACGACACCAGCCGCATCACCAAACCGATCCTGCTGCTCTTCGGTGGTCAGGATCAGTCCATCCCCGCCGACGACGTCCAGATCATCGACAACGTGCTGACCTCACTTGGCAAGACGCATCAGGTCGTGACGTTGCCCGACGGCGGACACGGCTTCGCCTGCGACGATCGCTCTGCCTATCACGAGCCATCGGCGGACGAAGCGTGGAAGGTGACGTACGACTGGTTGGCGCGCAATCTGTAACGAGACAGGCAAGGCTGGCAAGGCTGCCTTGAATTTGGAGGGGCAAAGCGGGCGGGACCGATCGGTCCGCCCCACCCGCCTTGCGCGCCCGATGCGAGCCCGCCTAGAACGACATCCGCAGTCCCAGTTGGAGCGTCCGCGGATCGCCCACCGCCGTCACCGCGTTGAAGGACGAGAGCGGCGTCGACGGATACGAGCCGGTTCCAAAACTCGTGTTGCGCGCCACCGGATTGACCCGGTTCGTCACGTTGAACGCTTCGAAGAGTCCCTCGATGCGGCGGCCACCACCAAGCTGGACGCTCCGGTTCACGCGCAGGCTCATCGTGAAGAAGTCGTTCCCGACTCCAGCGTTGCGCGGAATCATGTTGGCAGTGCGCACGTCGAAGTTTGCCGTCGCAATCGAGCCGTCAGCGAAGGGCCGGCCCGCGGTTCCCTGCAGGCTGTTCACGCCCGTGACGAGGTTGAACGGCAGCGCCGAGTAGTACTGCAGCATGCTGCTGACCTGAAACCCGTGGGTGAGTTGTTGCCAGAGCGTCCGCCCGGGGGTCGTGGGCGAGTTCACCGATCCACTGATCACCAGGCGGTGCCGCTGATCGTCGTCGGAACGTCCCCAATCCTTCATCAGGTCGTTCGGATCGACAGGCGCGCTGAAGAACGCCTCACCAACGTCGTTCATCGACTTCGACAACGTGTAGGTGGCGCGAATCGATGACCACGTGCTCGGTCGCTGCACGAACGTCAGGTGCACGCCGTGGTAATTGGAATCGCCGGCCCCTTCGTAGTCGTTGTTGTTCGCATACGTCGAGACCGGGCGACAGCCGTTGTTCGTGCCCGCCGCGACGCACGTCGGGACATTCTGGTTGATCGACATCAGCAGTTTCTCGCCACGGAAGTACTGATAGCCGATGCTGACGACGCGGCTCCCGCCGAGCGCGCGCTCGACTTCGATGTTGGCCTGTTTCGAGTAGGCGTTCTGAAGGTTCTTGTCCATGGTCTGGATGGACACGAGCGCCGTCGATGCCAGTCGATCGGACAGGATGTTTGGAAACACCGGCGCTCCAGCCTGCGTGGGTAGAAGGCCGGAGACCTGTGGCTGGCGCAACTGCGTGAGGTCGAGGGTGTTGCCCGCCGCGAACAGCGCGTTGGCCGTTGCGCGCAGCGGCACGCGATCGAAGAACACGCCGACACCACCTCGAACCACGAGCGACTGCGACTCCGTCGGTGTCCAGGCGAAGCCGACGCGCGGCGACAGGTTGTTCCTGTCGGTGTTGATCGTTTCGAGGAACTGCAGGTCGTAGCGCAGACCGGCGTTCACGGTGAGTCGCGAACCTGCCCGCCACTCGTCCTGGACATACATCCCGACGTTCGGGTTCTTCTGGCTCACGACAGGGTTCCCGAAGGTCTGCGCGAAACCGCTGTAGTTGCCCGTCTGGAAGTTCGCGAGTGATGAGAACGTATACGCGCCTCGGAACGAGCGCAGGAACGTGATCGTGTCGTCGTTGTAGAGGAAGTCGACGCCGGCGCGCAGCGCGTGCGCGCCAGCCCGGTGCGACAGGTTGTCGACCACCTGAAACAGGGTGTTCTGACGGCGCGTTGGGCTGCTTCCGAACGTGCCGAAGGTCGCCACACCGGTAATGGTCACCTGTGGCCCGACGAGATCGGTGGAATAGGCCTGCAGATCTCCTCGTGCCACCTGCACGCGCGTCTCGTTGAGCGTGTTCGTCGACAGCGTCAACACGTTGCTGACCGCGACGGACTGGTCGACATTGTCCACGCCCGTGGAGCCAGAGGGCGCACTCAGCTGGCCGACGCCGCGAGCGTTCGCCGAGCCGACGTCGTAGTAGGCATAGCGCACGCTCAACTGATCGGCGCCGCTGAACTGATGATCGACCTTCCCGAGCGTCGTGAGGCTGTGGACGGGATTCGGGTAGATCCCGGTCGTCACCCGCTGCCCCGGATAGCCAACCTGGGCGAGCCTGCTGTTGATCGCCTCGACGTTGGCCGGCGTAATCGTGACGACGCCAGTCTGGTCGAGCAGCTTCTTCTCGACGTTGGCAAAGTAGAACGTGCGATCTCGCACGACGGGACCGCCGGCGCTGCCGCCGAACTGCTGCTGATCCATGGGTAGCTTCGTACCGGTGAGGGCATTCTTCCCGTTGAAATTGTCGTCGCGGAAGAATCCGTAGCCGGTGCCGTGCAGGCGGTTGGTGCCGCTGCGGGTGACCACGTTGACGTAGCCGCCGAGCGCGCGGCCAAGTTCGGCCTGCCCACCGCTGGTGACCACCTGGAACTGCTCGATGGCGTCGACGCCGAACGGAATGCCGCTCAGCCCGGCCGCGTCATCATTCGCAGACAAACCGTCGACGATGAAGCTGTTCGAGAAGTTGCGCTGGCTGGCGATGGAAATGCCCTGGCCGACAACGCCAGACGTCTCGGCAAAAAGCTGCGTGCTGTTGGTGTTCGTGGGCGACACACCAGGCACGAGCAGCGCAAGGTCGAGGAAGTTGCGTCCGTTCATCGGCAGGTTCTGCACTTCCGCCTGCGGAATCGTGCCGGCGATCTGGCTGCGCGCCGCTTCGATGACAGGTACTTCACCAACCACGTCGACACTCGCATCGAGCGTCGCCAGGTTCATCACCAGCGGCAGTTCGAAGGCGGAGCCGGCCGACAGCACGAGGTTCCGCGTGATATCCCCGAATCCCTGAAGCGAAACCGTCAGCGTGTACGGACCAAGCTTCAAGTACGAGAATCGGAAGCGGCCCTCGCTATCAGTCGTGGCTTCGACGGTGAGATTGGTCTGGGTTTGCCGCGCCACCACTCTGGCCCCGGGGACCACCATGTCCTGCGGATCAACCACGCGACCGCTGATGCTGGCCTGGTTGATGGACTCCTGCGCCCACAGCGCACGCGGCATCACCGCCGTGGCGGTCTGCATCAGGGCAAGCGTCAGTGCCGTTGAAAGAAGCTTCTTCACTACCGTGTCTCCAGAGAGCGTTGCGTGAACCCTCACGCGTTCCACATCGACTGGCGAGAGATCGACCAGTCTGAACCTCGCCGCCACACCACCCTCGAGGGCGTGCTGCGGCGTGCTGTATCTGATGGAGGAGTCGCTCAGGAGCGAGGAGGCGGCGTGTCGGTTTGCAGGGGCACAGCGAGCGCGCCGTGCATGGCAATGACACGCTCAGTGGTCGAGACGGGATTGTCGAGCGTGAACGACTGTTCCGGCAGCGCGAAGGCCGGAAGCAGCATTGAAATTGCGGCCGCCGGTCCGCCGCAGAGGCCGCGCATCACGCACGGCACTGGCGTTGTCTGGCCGGCATGCATGGGGCAATCGATCTGTGTCTCGGTCGTCGACGCCGCAGCATCCTCATGCATCGTCTGATGCATCGGACACAGGCCGTCAGCGCCCTGGCAGTCCTCGACTGAACTGGCAGCCGCGGAGCGCTCAGGGCAACATCCGGTTGGCACAAAGGCAGACAACACCGCAGCCTGGCAGGTCAGCCAGACGAGCACGAGCGTGCGAAGGTGATGTCGAAGGGCCGTCATAGTCCGAATGTTCGGCAAGTGTAACGGCTTTGTCGCCCTCATGTGGGCGCTTGCGAAGACACCGGCAGGAGACGGAGAGCACGTGCAGCGAACGGTATCGAACCTGCAGCGAACGGTGGCGTCACGGGCCCTTCCGTTCGCGCAGCCTTGCGCTGCCAGCGATGGGCCGGTAGATTGCGCTGAGCGCTTTCATGAGTCCATCGGACCAACGCCCACTACCGGTGCCGGCTGCCGTCGCCGCAGAACTCTCGACCGACCGCGAATCGTCCGACTCGCTGGCGACCGGGAGCGTGCTCGCCATTGGCGCGGCGTGCGCGGTGTTCGTCGCACTATCGGTGACGGCGCAGACCTATCTATCGATGCTCGGCCACGGGCATTCGTTCTGGCGCATGCTCTGGTGGCAACTGAGTGTGTCCGGTCTGTGGGCCATCTTCGCGCCGACCATCATGCGTCTGGGTGCACGGCCCGCAGCTGGCATCCGCGCCACAGCGTCACCCACGCAGTGGTGGCTGCTCGTCCTCGCCTACGGCGTGGTGACGATCTCCGCGCACATCGCCATCACCGCCGGCCTTGCGATGTGGCTGCGGCCATTCGTTCCCGTCGAAGTCACGGTCTACACGACCGCCTTGCGGGCGCAGTTCGAATCGCAGTTCGTGACGGACATCCTCGTGTTCGCCATGCTGCTGGTGCTCGGGCGGACCGTGGCGGTCAGCGAACGGGCCAGCCGGCTCGCCCTGCGCGAGTCGAGGCTCGAGGCGGAACTCGCGCGGGCGCACCTCGAGGCGCTGCGACTGGAGATTCAGCCGCACTTCCTCTTCAACACCCTGAATTCCATCGCGGCCCTCATCCGGTTGCATGCCAACGACAAGGCGCTCGACATGCTGCTCGGACTGGGTTCGCTGATGCGTGCCACGATCGATCGCCCGCCAGACCATCTCACGTCCCTGTCCAGTGAAGTCGCCTTCGTCCGCCAATACCTCGATCTGCAGAGCGCACGCTTCGGCGACCGTCTCGAGGTCCGCTTCGACATCGAGCCTGACACGCTGGCGATCATGGTGCCGAGTTTTCTGCTGCAGCCGCTCGTCGAGAACGCGCTTCGCCACGGCATCGCCAGGAAAGCCGGTCATTCACGGCTGGACGTGCGCGCGCATGTGGACGCCAATGGCCAACTGGTCGTCGAAGTGCAGGACGACGGCACCGGGCTCCCGCCGGCATTCAATCTGGAGCAGGATGCCGGTACTGGACTCCGCAACGTCCGCGTGCGACTGCAGCAGTTGTTTGGACCGACCGCCAGCCTCACGGTGTTCTCCCCTGCTGGCCTCGGCACCATCGTCAAGGTGATGCTGCCGGCGTCAGAAGGCACGTCGTTGGCCAAGGAGACCGCGTGAACGGCTTTCGCGTGCTGGTGGTGGACGATGAGCCTCTGGCGATGAACATGGTGTCGGCGCTCGTCAAGCGGGACGCGGATGTGGACTCGGTGTTCGAGTGCAGAGACGCCACATCGGTTCCCGATCTCGTTGCACGCCATCAGCCGCACATCGTGTTCCTCGACATTCAGATGCCAGGCATGGACGGCCTGCAGCTGGCGCGACTCATCGACGACACCGGCCCGGTTGTCGTCTTCATCACGGCGTTCAGCCAGTACGCCGCACGCGCATTCGACGTCTCCGCCGTCGACTACGTGATGAAGCCGTTCTCGGATCAGCGACTGGCCGACGCACTCGAACGCGCGAAGCGTCGTGTTCGCGAACGCCGGCTCGGCGAGCTCGCCAATCAGGTGGCGTCGCTCTCGGCGGAACTCACCGGCGTGAAAGATGCCCCACCGCCAGCATCGCCCGCATACGCGCCGCGGCTCGCCTTCAAGACCGGCGACCGCGCCATCGTGCTCAAGGCCGAAGAAATCATCTGGCTCGAAGCCGAGGACTACTACGTGCTCGTCCACTCCACACGTGGCCGACACCTGGTGCGCATGCCGCTCGCCTCGCTCGAGGAAAAGCTTGATCCGCAGGTCTTCGCGCGCGTCCACCGCGCCGCCATCGTCAACCTGCGTGAGGTGAAGGAATTCGATCAACGCGACGGTGCGTGGCTGGTGATGTCTGACGGGGCGCGCGTTCCGGTCAGCCGGTCACGCAAGCGGCGCGTCGAAGACATGCTGTTGCCGCGTCCATCGTAGAACCGTCCGACACCACACCGGCGCCTTCACGTGGTCGGCCTCACACATGGGCGAGTGCTTTTCGATCGCATCGAAGGCCACGGCTCTTCGCCGAGCTCGAATACTTGGAACAACGATGGCGCGCGCTTTACGGGTGAGCGGTCTCCGTCAACCACGCGGTCAGCACGACGATGAGCAGCACCATCGACGCCTCGATTGTCGGCTGTCCGCCTGTCTGGGCGTCCGGTCCCCGTCGAAGCGTCCGCCAATTGAGCGCTCCCATCAGCAACGTCGCAACGACGGCGGCCACCTTCGCGAGTAGTTCCTGGCCGTAGCTGCTGGTCAACAGGCTATGCACGGACCCGATGTAGGTGACGCTCATCGCAAGCCCTGCAAGTCCCACGAGTGCGACGGCGCTCATCGCTACAGGCGCGAACGCGTGCAGCAGGACGGTTCTGGCCGCACGCGTGGTTTGCACCGTGATGAACAGTGTTCCGAGCCAGGCGCCTCCCGCAGCCACATGCACCGCGTGCAGCAGCTCTCGCCACGGATGCCCGGCCGGATGACCGGTGTGCGGCAAGGCCAGACAGACGAGGAGCACAGCCGGCACGTTGAGCTTCTGCGCGCCTGTTGAACCGCGTGCCGCGACGGCGGCGGACACACACAGCAGCACGGCCGCTCCCACCTGCAACTGCCAACCCCCAGCCCACCGGCTCTCGACAGCGATGATCTGCAGGTTGGCGAGCGAGAACGAGTCGGCGAAGCCGAAGGCCGTGACCGTGTGCGCCCACGCACGCAGCAGCACGGCCGCGAGCAGGCCGAAGGCCGTGACGCGCAGGCGACGAACGACGTCTCGGCAGACCGCGCGGCGCGCGTCACCAGTAAGCCGAGCGCCGGTTCGGGGCAGCAGCAACTGCAACACTGTGACGGCGCCCACGGCAGCGAGCGCCAAGCCGTAGACGGCGCTCTTGGCCACAACTTCGAGCCAGTCAGTCACCGGAGTCCCGCCCGGCCATCGTCGACGCACGTCTGCTGAATGAGTTGGACGAGCACTGTCACATCCATCATCGTGCCGCATCATGCCATTGCCCGGCATTCGCAGCCGGCGGCTGGGGGCGCGCAGTGAGCGGACGCAGCGCAGCGGGCCGTCTGTAACCGCAGCCCGATCACGACAGTCGCCGGTGAGGCGTGCTCGACGCTCGAAGGCTGAGTGCGCGCTGACGCCTTCGTCGTCCAGGCGCGCTCGAGGCTCGGTAGCTGACAACCCGGCGGACGACTAAGATCGAGCGCAGGCTGTTCGCGACGCGGCGAACCAATGCTGCTGCGCGGGTCGACACCGCATTCACACGAGGAACATTCGCCATCATGACTCCAGACGACCTTGAAGCCCTGGACGAACTCGAGTTCAGCATCAGGGCCATTCTTCCGGAGACCTACCAGGACACTTACGACGAGGTGCAGCCGGTGTCGATGGGGTCTGCCAGCCTCAAGTTCGACACCGACGGGAAGGTGGCCTGGAATCAGATCTGGGGGTCGTTCTGCGATCTCGCCATGGCAGGCGGGCCGCCGCACAAAGGTGTCTTGCTCGAGCCAGGTGACGCCGCACGCGTGGCCGCTGACCGCGACGGCTATGCAAGGGTCACAGACGAGATCTGCCGTGGAGTCCACCTGGTGACTGGCCTCGCCGCACGTGCGTCGGCCGCTCCGGGCTGGGTTGAGGTCACCTGCGACAACGCGGGCATGGCTGGCTGGCTGGCGCGCGCCATCGTCATGGAGAACGTGTCGGCACGCGCGCGTGGCGCCGTGCTCGAACTCCCTGCCGGTCCGGCGTTTCGTCTCGAGAAGGAAATCAAGAACGTCGTGACGTCGGTGGCGAAAGCCGCGCACTACTGGAACGAGCATGTGCCCGATCTGCAGCAGCGCTCAATCGGGTCGATGTTCTCGCGGATGTCGAGGGAGCTTCCGCTCGTCGAACCGGTCTACCCCACTGAGGGGTTCTGGATCGACCAGCACGAGATCGAGTGCACGCGCGTCGCCGACGCCATCTTCGTGGCCGCCGGCCTTCGCCGGTCGGATCATCGTCAGGTTGGCTGGATTGGCCTCGAGTGCGGCAAGGTGTCTGGCGCCATCTGGATGATGCGCGCGCTCGTGGTGGCCAACATCCTGTCGCGGCGCGAGGGCACGGTGCTCTTCGTGCCGATCAACCAGTCCATCGACCCCGGCGGCGTGCGCGTCATCGAGGCCGTCACGCGGTTCCACCATCTGGCCGCGGTGAGCGGCGCGCTGTAGCAACGTGGGCTGAGGCTGGCGAGCAGCTCGCGTCCATTCACAGCGATGATGTGAATGGACGCGGCCCCTTTCGGCGCGGCGAAGCGGAGAGTCGACGCTTCGTTCGGTGCCGAGTCTTTGGTGCGGCGGCTACTTCCGCTTCACGGTGAAGGAGAACTCGCCTTTCTGCACGTGTCCGTCGTCGCCTGCGGCGGTCCAGGACACCGTGTACACACCGTCGGGCATGTCACCCTGCACCATCGCCATCAGCGACTTGTCCATCACGTGCAGACCCGTCAGCGCGGTCTTGGCTGATGGTCCCTTGATTTCCATCTTGCTGATCTTGAGGTCTGGCGCCTCGTTGAAGAACACCTGCACGTGAGGCTGAGGCGAGGTGACCACCGCATCCGCGGCCGGTTCGCTCTTCTCGATTTTCATGTGGGCGCTCAGGCTCGTGGAGCCCAGGAACAAGAACGCGGCAGCCATCACGGCTCCCAGAGTGGCACGTATAGACGTCATGTGAGGTCCTCCTGTCTGCGGCACGATCGCGGTGGCGCACCCGTGTGGCGCGAGGCGACGTTCCGGGTTCGCACGGGTGACCGGACTGCACGGCCACCCGCAGGCTGAACGCCAGTCTAAGGTGGCCGGCCGCGGTGCGTGGCGGCGCGAGCAGCGAGGTGCATAGTGCACGCAGCCAAGGGTCTCGACGCTGCGGCGGACGGCCGAAATCCCACCTCTGCCGTACCGTGCACCTTTGCGCTAGTATGGCGACGCCATGCTGTCGTCCCCGAATCAGGAGACTGCCACGCTGCGCTCGATTCGTCGCAGCGGCCATCTCATTCCCTTCATCGGCGCCGGACTCTCGGTTCCACTCGGTCTGCCGTCGTGGTCAGACCTCCTCGACATCGTCGCCGGACATCTCGGGTACGACCCTCGCGTGTTCAAGCTCACGGGCAACACCTACCAACTGGCCGAGTACTACGTGGCCGTCAAGGGCAGCATCGGTCCACTCCGCAGCGAGATGGACCGCATGTTCAACCCGTCTGATGAATCCATCCGCGCGTCGCGGGCGCATACCGCGCTCGTGGACATGCACGACAGCGTCATCTACACGACCAACTACGACCGCATCATCGAACGGGCGTTCGCCCTGCGGGATGTGCCGTGCCACACCATCGCCAGCATCGACGACATCGCCGACGTGCCGCCCAACGCCACGCAGGTGGTGAAGTTCCACGGCACCTTCGACGATGACGCGAGCCTGGTGCTCACCGAGTCGAACTACTTCGATCGGCTGCAGTTCGAGTCGGCGATGGACATCAAGCTGCGCGCCGACATGCTCGGCAAGTGTCTGCTGTTTGTCGGCTACAGCCTGAACGACGTGAACATGCGCTACATGCTCTACAAGCTGCACAAGCTGCGGTCGCAGTTGCGGCGCGACATCAACAGGATGCCGAGCGCGTACCTGGCGACGTTCAGCGCCGGAGAGGTGCAGCGGACACTGCTGGCGCAGTGGGACGTCTCCGTGATCGAGCTGGATCCACTCGACAAGGTCGAGAGTGTCGCGGATTTCCTGGAGTCTTTGCTGTGAAGATCTACTTCGTCACCAGCAGCGAACCCAAGCGCCGGGAGTTCAGGGACTTCCTCGCCTCGACGTCCGACAACGCGGCCGTCGAACTCGCCATCCTGAACGGCGAACTCGACGAGGTGCTCGATCACGACATCGACACCATCGTCACGCACAAGGCCCTCGGCGCCTACGGCGACGTCGGTCTGCCCTGCGTCGTCGAGCACAGCGGCCTGTTCATGGACGCCCTGCCGGGACTACCCGGCGGCCTCGGACAGGTCATCTGGAAAGCCGTTGGCGAGCGGATGTGCCAGTTCCTGCGTCCCGACGACTCGCGCGCGGCAACGGCGCGGTCAGTGCTCGGCTACTGCAATGGTCGCGTCGTGCATCTCTTCTCCGGCGAGACGCGTGGACATGTCGCGGAATGCGCGCGCGGCGAGTACGCGTTCAACTGGGATCAGATCTTCATTCCTGACGGCGCGACACAGACCTACGGCGAAATGAGTGCCGAGGAACGGCGCCGCACCTCTCCCGCACACAAGGCGTGGACGAAGCTCGTGTCGGCGCTGCTCGACGAAGTCAAACACGGCACGAAGCTCTGAGCGCGGGACGACCGGCCGACGCGTCGGGCAAGGTATGATCCGGCCAATGTCGACCATCGAGCTTCGTCAGGGACAGGCGTCAAGGATCGTGCGAGCGGGACGACGACTACTGGTGTGCAGCGTTGCGGCGCTCGCCCTCGTCGGCGCAGACGCGTTTGCGCAGCAGCCCACGACGCGCATCTTTCATTTGCGCGAGACGGCCGGCATCCGCCGCACCGAGTACCCGGCCTCGGTCACGTTCCAGCTGCCGAAAGGCGCACTTGCCGATGTGACACACGTGCGCGTGATGACCAACAGCGCCGAAGTGCCGGCGCAGTTCACGGCGCGTACGTCGTGGGACGACGGGTCGGTGCAGACGCTGGACGTCGACCTCAACGCGACGCTCGAACCTGAAGAGGACCGCCGCTACGAGTTGCAGTTTGGCGCGTCTATCACGCCTGCTCCGTCCAGCACGCGCGGCCTGGCTGTCACCGAACAATCCGACAGCGTGACGGTTGGCAACCTGAAGTTCTCGAAGAACGGCAGTCCGCTGCTCGCATCCGCGTCGTACCGCGGTGAGGGCATCGGCACCGGCGGCAACGGCCTGACGATTACCGACGCGAGCGGCGTGCGGCTCGACCTCTCGAAGGCACAGAACGCGAGTCTCGAAGTCGTCAAGGGCGGCCCGCTGCTGGTCGTCCTGAAATACACCGCCTCGATTCCAGTCGACCAGACAGTCAGCATTCCGGTGGAACTGCTGCTCGAGATGCCCAACAGCAAGACCTGGCTGAAGACGACAGTGACGGTGGTGGACCGGACACGTCGCTTGCGCGATATCGCGCTCGAGCGACCATACGCGTTCAGCGGCTTTCCGGTGCTGTGGGACTTCGGCACCGACAGCGGCACCTACGGTGTGTTCCGCGCTGCGACCGACATGGTGACGCTGACGCAGTCCACCACGGCTGCCGGGTCCTCGACCTGGAAAATCGAAACAGGCCCACTCAACCAGCGGCGAGCCGTCGAAACGTCGGCCGGGTCGCGCGTAAAGAACGCTGGCGGCTGGGGACATCTTCAGGACGGCAAGGCGGCAATCGCCTTCGGGTTCGCGCGCTTCGGGAAAGACCCTGGTACCTACACCGTCGGATTCACGGGTGCGGGCAACGCAACGTTCAGGTTCGCTCCGGCCGCGCCCGCGTCACAACATCAGCTGACGCTCTTCGAGCATTTCGTCGCCACGCCTGTCGCCATTGGCGCGGCGACGAACCCGACAGCCATGCTGACGCCGCTCTCGGTGACCGTCGAACGCTGAACACTCAGGACCAGGCCCCAAGAACCAAGAACCAAGAACCGACCCGAGCCCCTAAGGCGCAGCCTTCGGCGCGACCCGGCGCTTGGTCGCCTGCTCGAACGCATACGCGAGCGCGAGCAGCCTCGGCTCGCTGCACGCCATCCCTGTGAAGCTGATGCCGAAGGGCGCCGGCCTGGCGTCGAACCCGTCCGGGAACGGCGGCGTCGGCTCGTTGGGAATCATCGCAAACGGCACGATGACCGTTGGATAGCCTGGACGCGCCGCGATCGATGCCCCACTCGCTCCCGGAAACAGCAACGCGTCGAGACGCTGCGCGTTCATCACTTCATCGATGCCGTGCGTGGCTGCGAGTCGAAGGTCCCTGGCGCGATCGGCTTCGTAGCGCGCACGGTCTCGTTCGAGGTCCATGTCATCCGAGCTGTCCAGCAATGACTGGCCGTACTTCATGGCACCAGCAGCGGCGTGTGCCACGTTCCACTCCCGAAGTGCGGTCAAGGACACGACCGGAGCAGAGGGTCCGAGCGTTGCCAGCCACGCATTGAAGTCGCGCTTCATGCCGTACTTGAACACGATCGAGCACCCTTCGTCCTCACCGTGTTTCTCTGCGCCGCAGATCGACCAGCGCAGGAGATTGTTGGCAGGGTCTGGATCGACAACGCTGGGAATGTCTGCCGGGTCGACAATCACCGCCCCCTGCGCGCGAAGGACGTCGATGGCGTCGTTCACGGCCGCGCGTTGCGCGGGGTTCAGCCCGCCGCGTGGGTCATCCCCACTTCCTGGAAGGGTGTCGATGTAGAACGCGCGAGGAATGCCAATCCGCGCGCCTCGAAGCGCATCGGTTCGAAGGAAGCGCGTGTAGTCACGTCCCGGAGGTGGCTGGCACGAGCGTGTCGCATTGTCGTGCGGGTCCGGGGCCGCGCCTTCCAGCGCACCCAGCAGGATGGCGGCATCACGAACGGTGCGTGCAAGTGCTCCAGGGGTGTCCTGGTCTCCGGTGATCGGGATGACGCCGTAGCGGCTGACCCGACCAACCGTTGGCTTGATACCGACGAGCATGTTCTGATTCGCGGGACTCAGAATGGAGCCCGAGGTCTCGGTCCCGACGTTCGCGGCCCACAAACTGGCTGTGGTACCGACACCCGAACTCGAGCCCCCCGTTGGCAGCACCGGTCGTCCATCTGCCTCGGGACGTGGATCGCGGCGCGGGTCGTACGGGTTGAAACCGAAGCCACCCACGGCGTTGTAGTTCGCGGGCATCGGCGAGGGCGCGCCGGCCACCCAGTTCGCCAGCTCCGTCATGCCCGTCTTCGCCACGATGATGGCGCCGGCCGCTTTCAGGTTGGTGACGAGCGTCGCCTCGTAGGGCGGCACGTAGCCGGCGAAAGCCAATGCACCACCCGTCGTCGGCATGTCGGTGGTGAGGATGTTGTCCTTGATGGCGATCGGGATGCCGTGAAGTGGTCCGCGGAGTCGGCCGGCGCGTCGCTCGCGATCGAGCTGCTCTGCTTCGCTCAACGCGTTCCGATTCACGTGCAGGGCTGCATGCAAGTGATCTTCGTAGAACGCGATGCGCTGCAGGTACTGCGTCACGAGTTGCAGCGATGTGGTGCGGCGTGCGCGCAAGGCGTCACGCATATCGGCGATCGTCGCTTCGACGACTGAGAATGATCCGCGTTGCGCGTGCATGGTGAGAGAGGTCGTGCCGGCCAGTAGAGCGGCCAGCAGCAAGCGTTTCATGAATGATGTGTGCATGGCCTGGAGTGCGCGACCGCGTCGTTGGGAACGTCGGCCGCCAACCTGATGGTGCGCCGCCCAGCGCCCGCATCCGCTTGCCGGTCGTCGGCCAGGGAGTGGACGGCGACGCACGCCGACGCGTGAAAGAACATGGCCCGCATGATAGTCCAGGGGCGACGCGCGACGAGTCAGCACACGGCGCGCAGGCACAGCGTCCCGCACCGGGTCCACGCGCGTGACCGATCATGAACTCGCGCCGGTGTCGCAGCGAGGGAGTATCGTGGAGACATGCCGGCTGATACACGCGACACGCGTCCACACGAACGACTGGATCGAACGGCGCTCGCAGGCTACTTACGGTGGCATCTGGAAGGGCACGCCATCGCCGGCCTTCAGCTCGACGCCGACATGCACGTGTCGCAACTGCACGGCCACTCCCTCCTGACGTGGCTGGTGAGGTTTGGTGGCGCCGAGTTCGTGCTTCGACGCGCGTCAGTGGCGCCAGCCGCGCCGCAGGTGCACGACGTACCGCGCGAGTACCACTGGCTGTCGGCAATCCATCCGGTCTTCCCGTTGGCACCAAAGCCGTTCCTGCTGTGCGAGGACGAGTCGGTCATCGGCAGTGCGTTCTTGCTGATGGAGCGACGTCGCGGCTTTGCCGTTCGCGATGAAGAGCCCGTGACGTTGATCGGCCATCGCGAGCTCAGGCGACAGTTGAGTGACGCACTGGTGGATGCGATGGTGTCGCTTCACGACCTCGACGTCGAGGGATTGCTCGACATCTTCGACGCCCCTGCCGGGTACGTCGACAGACAGGTGCGCGAGTGGACCGAGCGCTGGAACCGGGTACGCCTCGGGCCGGTGGTCGACATGGACGCGGTGGCGCTCTGGTTGTTCGCGCATCAACCGGCCGAGTCGCTGGAGCCCGCGGTCGTGCACGGCAACTTCACCCTCGACAACCTGCTGCTCAATCCGCTGAACCCGGCTGAGATTACGGCTGTGCTCGACTGGGAATCCACTGCCCTTGGAGATCCGCTGTGCGATCTCGGCGTGCTGCTGGCGCACTGGGATCCGACGCCGACGAGTGATGGCCAGCATGTCTTTCCCAGGGTGACCGGCGGCGAGGGATACCCGACGCGCGACGCCCTCATGCAGACCTACGTCGACCGAAGCGGCCGCGACCTGTCGGAGATTGCCTTCTACGAAGTGCTTGCGCTCTTCCAAAGCGCCGTCCGCTGCCAGCAGTCACCGCAGGACGAGTCTGCAGACGGCGGTGCTGAGCGCGTGACAGAGCAGGTGCGCGCACTCGCACGCCGGGCTCGGGCCTTGATTCAATAGATCGAGAAATCGTGCACCCGTCGGCGTGCCGTCGGCGTCACGGAGCCGGCCCCAGGACCGCTGGCGTGGCTACCTGAATTTGGAGCACCGGCCACGCCGTCCCGACGCGGATTCCTCCGGTAGAATGTGCGTATGCGCAACCGATTCCCAGAGTTCGTCGTCGCTCTGGCGCTTCTCTCTGCTGCGCCTTCGGTCATCGCGCAGTCGTCGAAGCCCGCGACCGCGCCAGCCGCCAGGCCCGCAGCCCAGACACCCAAAGCCGCCACGCCCGCACCCAGGCCCGCCGCCGAGAAACTTCCGCCGCTCACCTACATCTGCACGATGCCGGGCGACGAAGACGTGATGGAGGACAAGCCGGGCAACTGTCCGAAGTGCAAGATGGCGCTCGTGCCGCTTCGCCTGGACGCCAAGTGGTGGTGTCCCGTGCACCAGGCGCTCGAAGTGCACGACGGCCCCGGCAAGTGCCGTCGCGATGGTCGCGACCTCGTGCAGGTAACCGTCTCGATGTCCTGGGTCTGCGCCAGCGATCCCAGCAAGAAGATGCTCGAACCCGGCAAGTGCGCCGACGGTTCAGCTCGCCAGGTCTCTTACGAGCTGCGCGCGCACGGCGACCACAACCCGCGGCACGGCGGTCAGTTCTTCATGGCGACCGACGCGTGGCATCACATCGAAGGCACCTATCCGCAGAACGGCCTGTTCCGCGTCTTCTTCTACGACAACTTCACCAAGCCGCTCGCGCTGCGCGGCAAAGGCATGACTGGTTCCGTCGTCATTCGTGACAAGAGCGACAAGGAAATCGCCACGCTGCCGCTCGCCATCGCCAGGAACGGCTCGACGATGGAGGCCACGGTGCCGGCGGCGAACGCCGCGCTTCCGCTGCGCGCCACGGTCACGATGAAGTTCAGCCCGACGATGGCGTCGCAGCCCTTCGACTTCACGTTCACCGAGTACTCGAAGGACACGCTGAGCGGCACGACGGCCGGACCAAGCTCGACGCCGCTGCCAACGGCTGCTCCGGCTGCGCCAAAGGCCGCTGCGGCGACAACCGCCGCAGCACCCCCAAAGCCCGCTGCGCCGGCGGCTCCGGCGGCTGCGGCCGCGCCGGCTGACGCCAACCTGAACCTACAACAGCCGCTCGCACCCGTCGATCTGCTGGCTGGCGAAGTCGCGCCGATGCCTCCGGCCCTCGCCGCGGTGCTCAATGAAGACGTGCTGCCGACGTCGATCGAAGGGCTCGTCGCCGAACTCGTGAACCGCAACGGACAGATCGACAAGCTGGTTCGCGAAGGCAACCTCGCCGAAGTGTGGTTGCCGGCGATGGGCACCAAGACCGTCGCGCTGGTTCTCGAGCAGCATGTCAGCGTGCTGCCTCCGCAGAAGCGTGCGGCCGCCACGTCGGCGGCGCATCGAATCGTGTCCGCTGCCTGGGAAATCGACGGCTACGGCGATCTGGGCAACAAAGCCAAGATCATCGAGTCGTACGAACGTCTGTCCGTGGCCGTCACGGAACTGAAAGCTGCATATGAAGGCATCCGCTAGCTTCGGCGCGCGTCACGCGCGCATCCTGACGGTCGGCGTCGTTGGTGCAACAGCTCTCGGGCTGACGCTGTTCAGCACGTCGACCACCGTGGACGCACACAAGGCAAAGACGTCGCCCTACTCGTACTACGCCGACATCTTTCCACTGCTGCGCGACAACTGCGGACGCTGCCACACGGCTGGCGGTCCCGCACCGATGTCGTTGATGACCTACGACACCGATGGCGGCGCTGTCGCCTGGGCAGAGTCCATTCGCGAGATGCTGCTCGCCGGTGCGATGCCGCCCTACTACGCGGATCCCACCGGTCCCGCGGTTCGCAATCCGCACAGCCTCTCCCCTCGTGAGCTCGACAAGATCATCACGTGGGCAACGCAGGGCACTCCCCACGGCGATCAGAACATCAAGCTATCGGTGGTGAAGCCGCGCACCGAGTGGGCGGGCGGCAAGCCTGACGCGGAACTGCAGCTGCCCCAGCCCTACACCATGGGACCGGGCACCATGCAGGCCTCAGCGGACTTCATCGTGCCCACCACGTTCACCGACGAGAAATGGGTGAAGGCGGCCGACCTGATGCCGGGCATCGTCTCGATGGTGCGTCGTGCGTACATCAGCATCGACGGCGGTCCTGTGCTGGCCGTCTGGGAACCGGGAGACGACGCAGTCGATCCGCCGAGCGGTGCAGCCTTCAAGCTGGCCCCCGGCACGAAGCTGCACGTGAAGATCGACTACAAGAAATCGTGGCAGGACGAACAGAAGTCACTCGTCGACAAGAGCGTCATCGGTCTCTACTTCACCGAGGCGCCGCTCTCGGGGAAGTCGATTGAGTCGGTCACCATCGAAGGCCCGAAGGACGGGAACAACACCGGTCCGCGAACCTTCAATGGCGCGATGAAGACCGGCGGCCGCGTGGTGGCACTCCGACCGATGCTGGACGATGCCTACTCGCTCGTCGAGGTCAACGCTGTAGCGGCATCTGGCCGCAAGGTCACGCTGCTCAAGCTGCGGAACCCGCGTCCGGAATGGCCTCGCCGCTACTGGCTGGTCGACCCGATCGAGCTGCCGCCCAATACCAGGATTGAAGTCACGATGCAGCCGGGCGATCCCGACATCGGCCCGCTTGGTAAAGCCGAGTCGTTTGCTCTCCAGGTCGGCATCGACATCGTTCCGCAATAGCACCGCGTTCCGACACCGCACCTGATCACCGGGTGCGGCCGCAGTCACGTTCACACAGCGCGAGTTACCTCTGAATCGAGGCGGCTCGCGCTGTTGTCGTTTTCAGGGGTTGATATTTTCGGGACGCTCCCGTGAGCCGTTCCGTTCGTCGTCCAGGTGCGCCGCGAGTGCGTGCGTCAGTCGACGATAGCCTGCATCACGGCGTTTTCGAAGTCGCGCGTGACGCCGGTGCCGGGTGTCTGCACCATCAACACACCAATCAACTTCTCTTTCGGGTCCACCCAGAAGTGCGTACCGAACGCGCCGTCCCAGCCGAAGCTGCCAGACGAGGTGCGTCGGTTGGCGCGCACGGCGTCGAGCACGACTTCCATCGAGAGGCCAAAGCCCAGCCCCTGAGGACGCCCCGTTGTGGCTCCGGCGCCGCTGTAGAGATCGCCGACGTGATTGGTGGCCATCAGATCGACAGTTCGCGGACTGAGCAGGCGCTTGCCATTCAGTTCGCCGCCGTTGACCAGCATCTGCGCGAACTGCGCGTAGTCCTCGGCGGTTGACCACAAGCCGCCACCGCCTGAGAAGAACGTCGTGGTGGCCAGCCACGAGGGCGTATCCAGCCGATTCAGGCCGCGCGGCGTTCGCTCGTAGAGCGTGGCGATGCGATTGGATCGGTCGGGCGACACGAAGAAGCCGGTGTCCTTCATGCCGAGCGGATCGAAGAGACGCTGCTTGAGGAACTGGTCGTAGGTCTGTCCAGACGCAATCTCGACGATGCGGGCCAGCGTGTCCATGCCGGCGAGCAGGCTGTAGGTCCACTGCGACCCTGGCTGAAAATCGAGCGGCACCTGCGCGAGATGCGGCACCCAGTCGGCGAGTGTCCGCTTGGTGTCGCGCGGCGCCAGCCGCCCACCAACGCGGTTGCCGAGGTCGCCGCTCTCGAGACCAGAGGTGTGCGTGAGCAGATCCCGAATGGTGATCTCTCTGTTCGCCGGAACCGTGTAGTACTCGGGCACGGGCCGCGGCTGACCGGCGGGTGTCGCTGGCGCCACGTAGCCGGGCTTCACGACCGCCACGTGCATGTCCTTGAACTCGGGAATGAAGCGCGACACGGGATCTGTGAGCCGCAGCTTGCCTTCCTCGAGCAGCATCATGATGGCGACGCCGGTAACGGGTTTCGACATCGAGGCGATGCGGAAGATGGCGTCCTTGCGCATGGGTGTCTGCGCGTCGAGGTCCTGCACGCCGTGCGCTTCGAAGTGCGCGACGCGGCCACGCCTCGCGACGAGCGTGACCGCACCGGCGAGCTGGTGCGAGTCGAGATAGCGCTGCACTGTCTCGTGAATGCGCGGCAGCCGCTCGGCTGACAGGCCGACCTCTTCGGGCTTGGCCGTGGAGGGAATGGCGAGTCCAGCGGTGCGAGAGTGGCTCGATAGCGCGAGCGCGACCAGTGCAGTGCCGGCAAGGGTGCGTACGAACGACGTCATCGGTGTCTCCTGCGGTCCGTTCCGCGAAGGACTATACGTGGCTGCGGCCGGCTGTCAAGATGCGCGCGCCGCCACCACTCGCTCGAGCAGGGCGTCGATTTTCGCGATGACGGTCGGCCACCGGTACTCGCGATTCACGTAGTCGAGACCCTGCTGGCCAAGGTCGCGGCGCAGGTCAGGCTGGTCGAGCAGCAGCGTCAGGCAGCGCGCGAACTCATCGTAGTTGCGGTAGTACAACGCGCCGTTCGCGCGAATCGCTTGTCCCTTGAGCACCGCACAGTGACCATTCACCAGCGCAGGGAGCGCGTGGTTCCACGCCTCGAGCAGCACGAGGCTGAGGCTTTCGTAGCGTGACGGCATGGCGAGCAGGGACGCCTGCGTGAGCAGCGCATCCCGCAGGTGCTGGTCCACGAAGCCGAGATAGCGAACCTCCGGGTGATCGGGCAAGGGCATGCTCGCCGGTCCTGCCATCACGAGCTGTACGCCGCGTCGTTCCTCGGCTGCAAAGCGTGTGAAGTGCGCCAGCAGATCCGCACAGCCCTTGTTCGGATCGATGCGCCCCAGATAGAGCACGAAGGGCGAACGCACGCCCCTGGACGCAAGATCGATCGCTGGTGCCGTCACCGCAGGTTCGAGTCCTGACCCGATGATGCACGACGGCTTCGGCTCGCGCATGCGTCGCTCGACGAGTTCCTGTTCCTCCGGTGTCAGGAAGACGAACCCGGCCGGCCGATCGAAGAAGCGCTCGAGCACCGACATGCGGATGACAGGATCTTCTTCGGCGGTGGGAACCAGCACCGCACGCTCCGCCACTTCCGGCAGACCGAAGTAGACCTCTGCGTAGCGGAAGGCCCAGAACAGCACCGCGTCGAACTCTCGTCCGTGCGCGCGTAAATACTCGACCAGTGCCGGCGCATCAGGTCCGTTCTGGCGAAACCACTCGTCTTGCTCCGCATCCGTCGCCAGACCACTGAACGCCAGCTCGCTCGCTTCGGCAAAGCGGTGCAGCGAGCGTTGGCGCGCCACGGGAAAGCGAATCACCGTGACGGGGCCCACCTGCGAGGTTCCCGCCTCGTACTCGTGACGCCAGGAGATGTGGTCTTTCGCGCACGTGGTCAGGATCGTGACCTCGTGTCGACTGGCCAGGTGTTCGGCCACGTGTCGGCAGTGTGCTTCTGATCCGCCGGCGATATCTACGCCGTAACGGTGGACGACGCAAGCAAGCTTCATGAGGGTCTAGACGGACGGCGCACCGGAGTCTGTCGACGAACGCGACGACGATTCTCCGAGTGCCTGACGCAGGCGCGCGTTTTCGATGGCCAGTTCCTCGATGCACGCAAACAGCACCTGATTGATGCGGCGCTGCTTCCGGAAATTTTCCAGGCTGTATTCGTACAACCAGCGCATGAGCGGCAGCAGCACGCGACGCTTGATCGCGATGAGCATGCCGCCGACCGCCGGACGATGACTGGCGTACGTCAGATGCAGGGAGAGATTCCAGTCGGCCTCGCTGTTGAGAAAATCCGGCAGCAGCAGCGCGTCGTGATCGCGCGCGTCAATCGCTCGACGCAGCGTCTCGTCGACGGCCGCATAGATCGATGCGTCACGATAATCGGCAGCACCGCCGCGTGCGAGCAGGCGCTTGCGCCGCATATGGCGCACGTCACGTTCAACGTCGCGCATGACTCGCTCAACCTCGACTGACATAGTGTTCATTATGCTCTGACGACCGCTTTTCCCCTATGACAGCGTGATACGTCGCCCTATTCGAGACTGACGCGCGACTAACACGAGCCCTCACGTGGGAACCGCGATTGGAGACACAGTTGTCACTCTCGCGTTGTACGCCACGCAGTCATGTGTCACAATTCTCCACGTCTCACAAGCACGATCCGTGAGACATCACACATCAACAGGAGTTGCGATGGCAAAGCGTACGACGCACCGAAGCACGGCTGGCAAGAAACTGTATGCGGTTCGGGACTCGGGTGGGCAGTTCAAGGACATTCAGACCTACGAGCGCGCTCACCGCGCTGATCTCGCACGCAAGTCGAAGGCCGAGAAGACGGCTGGTGCGAAGAAGACCGCCAAGAAGGCCGTGAAGGCTGTCGCCAAGAAAGCCGTGGCGAAGAAGGCGGTTGCCAAGAAGACGGTCAAGAAGGCCGTGAAGAAGGTTGCCACCAAGAGCGTCAAGAAGACGGCGAAGAAGCGCTAGGCTTCACGCTCACTCGCACGGCCGCTCCGGTTCTGCCGGGCGGCCGCGCGAATCTCTCGACTCGTCACACCCGCCCCTCCTCCCCACTCTCACGCACCGCAATCATCACCACGGCTCGCACACGTCCACGTGAGTCGCGCAGCGCGCGTGCGCGCCAGCGTCAGGACGATGGCTGTCTTCTGCGCTCGTGCTCGTGCCGACGCTGTCGGAGTGACCACCGCGGTTGTGAAGGCGGAGTCAGCGACGAAGAGAACCCTGCATCGCACGAATCTCGGAGAGTTCGGCAAGTGATGGATCCGCACTTCCCCACAGCTGCAGCGCGGTTGTGAACTCGCGCTGCGCGTTCGCGCTGTCGCCGCGCTGTCGCGCCGACAACGCCGCAGCGTAGTGTCCACCCGCGTAGTTGGGATCGTGCTCGAGCATCTGCATGGCTGCCCACGCAGCGAACTCGTCATCGCCCGCCGCGCGCGCCGTGCGTGCGATGGACTCCAGCGTGAAGAGTGCCTGCACCCAGTTGTCGGGACCGGGCAGTGCGCGCACGACACGCGCCACGTCGCGAAGCATTTGCCGGCCACGCTCGCGTTGTCCCGTGCGCAGGAAGAACTCGCCCTGGAGCGACTGCAGCGCCGGCGCAACGAGCGCCTGACCCGTCGACGCCGCTCGCAGTTCTCGCAGTGCCAGATTCGTTTCATCGGCAGCCTGTGCGAAGCGACCAGCCGCCAGATGCACGCGGGCAACCTCGATGTGGCCGGTGGCACGCACGATCGTCACCGAGTGCGTCGACAGGATGCGGGCGGCAGTCATCGCCTCGTCGAGCCGTCCGCGACTGATCAGGAACTCCGGCCATCCGCGCTTGTCGTACATCTGCACGGCCAGCAGAGACGGCACGTCGAACGCTGCCTTCAGGGCCTTCTCCGCGCGAGCCATCTGCCCGAGGTACTGATAGGAGGATCCGAGCAGATCGAGATTGTGCTCGTGATGCCACTCGTACTCAGGCGGGATGTGTTCGCTGGCCTCGTAGGCAATCTGCAGACGGTCGGCTGCGTCGAAGGCACTAACGGCCGCAGCTATCTGACCGGTCCGCCGTAGTACATGGCCACGCATGTGATGGGCATGCGGAATATTGGGCGCCGCCTGCTCGTACGCGGTCGCATGCTCCACCGCCTTGGTGAACTGGTTGCTGTTCTCGTAGGCGTGCGCGAGGTAGTGATGCGCACACACGCCGCCACGAGCCAGCGCCTTCTCGTAGAACGGAATCGAGCTGACGACACTGCCCTGGCCGCGTTCGAACGGATCGCTCGACTCACCGATGCCACGTTGTATCCACAACTCTGCGTCGTCGGGAAAAGTCGTGAGGGCGGCGTCGAGGGCTCGTCGAAACGCCATGCGCTTGTCGAGATCGAACGGCGCGGCCTCCGAGGCCATCTGTAGCGCGCGAATCTCCACATGCGCGCGGTCATGCGGGTTCAGCTCGGATGTGAGCCGTTGTGCCGCCGCAAACGCGTCGCGCGAGGCGTCGGGTCGATTGACTTCGGTGAAGACGAAGCTCAGTCCGACATGCGCCAGCGCCAGCCTGGGATCGAGGCGCAGCGCCTGATTGAACGAACGCGCGGCTTCCACCCACACGTAGTCGTGCAGATACGACAGCCCTTGATCGTAGAACGCCTGTGCGTCGCGATTCCTCGTCCCGACGCCATCGTGCGCAGGTCCGATACCGGACCGCAGCACTACCGGACGCGTCAGCACATCGTCTGGCACGACGGGGATGCGGTGTGTTGGTGAGTCCTGCGCGAGTGCGGTCGTGCAGCCTGCAAGCAGCAGGAGCGCCGTGGTGAATCGAACAAGCACGCTGAACGGCATCGTAGCAGAGGCGTTGGAGAGTGGGTCAGGTGAAGCCGGGTGGGCTGGTGAGGCGGGTATGGCTGGCGGCAGCGTGCAGTTGTCGGGAAGACCGGGTGGGAGAGCCGGGCGAAGCAACCGCTCCACCCGACCACACCCACCCGATCGACCTGTCTTACCTGGCTGTCTTACGTGCCTTGCCAGCCGACGCGGCTGGTCCGGCCCCTACTAGAAGTCGATCTGCGCGCCGATCTTGAAGAAGCGCGCCTGCAGCACGTTCGTCGGACGCAGCCACTGGCTCGTGGCGGCGGTCGAGAACGTGGTGTTCACCGTGTACGGCCAGTTGCTGTTGAACACGTTGAACAGATCGAAGTCGCCGCGGAGGCGGTACTTGCCAACACGGAAACGCTTGGAGGCGCGCAGGTCCAGCTGACTGAGATTCTGCTTGCCGTAGTCCTGCCCTTCGCGCATCAGGCCGATGCTCTTCGAGGCGACGCCCGTCCAGTTGTGACCGATGATCGGCGAGATGACCGCGTTGGTCACCGAGTAGTTCGCCAGGACCGAGGGACCGGCGCCGCCGGTCTGCACGCCCTTGCTGAACTGATACGTGCCGCTGAACTGGATGTCACCAGGCAGCGTGTAGGAACCGAGCAGCTTGAAGTCGGGTCGCAGGGCGTACTCGCGGTGGCAGGTGCTGGTGCCGTCGGCGTACGTCTCGGTGCCGAGCACGGTGGTCGTCGCGACCGCGTCGTAGCCGGCGTTGATCAGATTGCAGTTATCGAACGTGCGCCCGGACGCGCTGATTCCACCACGCAGGAACGCCCCGCGCGAGAAGCGGGCGTCGAGGTTGATGTCGAAGCCCTGGTACATGTTCGTTTCGCCGCCGAAGTCCGACGAGGAGCGCACCAGGCTGTTGGCCGGCTGGTTGAGGGCGAACACCGAGGGCTTCAGGTCGTAGATGCCGCAGACCTGATAGCCACCGCCGCCCGGCAGGTTCACGTCCGACGGCGCGGTGATGCAGAAGGGACCGTCGTAGCTGTCCTTCGTGTAGCGCAGGTCATCGGTGAACGTCTGGTTGCCGAAGGTGCGGCGGTAGTAGCCACCGTTGACCGACACCTGATTGGTCAGCTGGTGCTGCGCGCTGATCGTGTACTCCATGTTGTACCCACGCACGCCCCAGCCGTTCAGCACGGCCGGATCGTACGAGGTCGTCGAGATGTTCTTGCCGAAGGTGGAACTGGACGTCGAGTTCGAGAGTTCGTTCAGCTGGATGTTGCCGGCGGCATCGTACGGCGAGCCGTTCTTGTCCACATCGGTCCACGGGCGGGTGTCGGAAAGGCCCAGCGACGTGACCGGGTTGTTGCCGGCCGCAGCTGCGGTGCCGACCGCTTCACCGTTCACGTAGCGGGCAACACTCGCCTTCATCGCGGTCTTGCCGTTGCCGAAGACGTCCCATGCCACGCCAACACGCGGAGAGATGTCCTTCCAGTTCTGCACGTCGCCCACACAGCCGTTCTTCGCGCTGTTGATGCCGTCCGCGCACTTGCTGAAATGCAGCGCCGCGTTGAAGCGACCCGCCAGCAGGTCCTCTTCCTGGGTGTTGCCCACGAAGTTGTCGTAGCGGATGCCGGCATTCACCGTGACGCGGCCGATCGTCCACTTGTCCTGCGCGTAGAGACCGAGGTCGCGCTTGATGCCTTCGCGCTGATCGCGAGGCAGACGCAGCGTCACCGACACCGGCGCGCCGTTGTTGAACGTGATCGGCGACACATCACCCGTGTAGACGATGATGTTGCGACGGTTGCCGGCGGTGAGCGCACCACCGAATCGCAGCGAGTGCGAACCGGTCACGTACGACATGGAGCCGCCGTACGTCCACACCTTCGAGAAGTGATCGGCGGGGGCGTTCCAGGCGCTGGCGTTCTGGTTGGTGGACTGGTCGAGGATGTTGTAGACCGTCGACTTCCGGATGGCGTCGATGTCGAAGATGGTGGAGTTCGAGCCGGTCACTTCCGGCTGGTAGAGTTCCGTGTACTCCACGTCGAAGATCGAAATGCCGAAGTCGAACAGCATACGATTGCTCTGCGTGCGCGTCCACTTGGTGACGTGCACGAAGTCGATCGGTTCCACCTGGATAGCCGACGCGTCGGGCGGAACGTTCGAGGCAACACCCCAGTGATTGCGGTACTTACCCTGCTCGTCGTGGTAGCTCGCAATCTTGTCCTTGCTCGTCGCCTGCCACGTGAGGCGGAACGCGTTGCTTCGCAGGTGGCCATCGTCGATGCCGGGACGCGAGGTGTCGGCGACGTACTTGAAGGGCGACGGGTCGGCGTCGTAGTAGACACCGGCGACGGTCTTGTTCGAGCCCCAGTGACGGAACGTGTAGTTGAACCAGAGCTTGTCGCGCTTGATCGGGCCGCCGATGGACGGGTTGACGTCCCAGATCTTCTGGATTTCGCCGATGTTCGTGATGCGGTTGTTCGCGTTGAACGTGAGGTCGCCCGCGAGGTTGTCGCGCAGGTTCTTCGAGGCGAAACCCTTGCCGGCGTAGTTGGCCGTCATCGACCCGCGGAAGGTGTTGCCGCCGTCCTTGGGCACCATGTTGACGCGCATGCCGCCCTGGCCCATTTCGGCCGAGTCCGCGCCCGTCACGTAGCTGACTTCCTGGAAGCTGCCGTCGTTCCAGTAGACGCCGCTGTACTGACCCGTGCCGCACAGGTTGTTCAAGCGGAGACCTTCGACCGTCTGCACCGTGTCACCGGAGCCGCGGTACTGGAGGGGCGACTGCTGCAGGTTGCCTGAGCCACCGACGTCGCGCGACAGCGCGCCACCGCCACCAGCGGCGATCGACGTGCCGGGGATCATGATGCCGACAGCCTGGATGTTGCGGCCGGTCGGAATCGTGTCCATCACTTCGCGCGTCATCACCGTTCGGCTGGTGATGCTCTGCACGTCAACGAGCGGCGAGTTCGCGGCAACGGTGATGGTCTCTTCGACCGAGCCCACCTTCAGTTCGGCGTTGATCGTGGCGATGAAATCGGACGTGAGCTGAATGCCCTCACGCTTGACGGTGTTGAAACCGGGCAGCGTGAACGTCACCGAATAGGCGCCGGGCCGCAGACTCGTCACCGAATAGCGGCCGGAGCCGTCGGTGATGGACGAACGAACTTTCTCGATCAGCGCGGGACTGGCCACTTCTACCGTCACACCTGGCAGAACGGCGCCCGACGAGTCTTTCACTTCCCCTGAAATCGTGCTGGTCTGCGCGGCCGCGGCGAGCGGCAGCGCCAGCGCGAGCGCGAACCCGGCCAGCAGTCTTGCGACGAAACGTTCCATCAATGAGCCCCCTCTGTGAAGAAACTGAAATGCGCCGGTGAATGTGCCAGTGATGAGCGGAGAAATCAATGACAAAAGGCCGAGCTATGCGGCTGCAACTTGCCGCCGCGAACGCAATTCAACGGGTTGGATAGGAGCACTCTTTCGGAGGTAAAAAGCGCCCGAGTTTTGACTGCAATTTCATCAATCCGCAACAACTCGCCACAATTGCTGCCGCGTTTCCGGCACCGCGTGAATGCACCGCGTACCTTGCGCCGGTGCTCGCATTGCTCTTCGACAAAGGGAGAGCGCCTCGTTGACCGGCCGCGAACTTAGCGGCCAACGAAGAGGGGGTGCGTGCGGCGCCTGGAGACGGCGGCAGACGAGGTCGAGCGGGTGAGTGCGATGGTCTCCGCATCGTCGCGAGAACGACGGCGTGAGTTTGACCGGGTTTGTGAGCGCTAGCCGACGAGTGGGGGCACCGAATCGCCGTTCATCTGCAGCACGCGCGGCGCACCGCGCCCCACCTGCAGCACGCTGATGCGAGCCGGCGAGAGGTCCACGCGCTGTACGAAGTCGATGGGGATCGAGAGGAAATACTGGAGCACCGCACGCAGCGTATCCGCATGCGACACGATCGCCACGACCTCGTCGGGATGACGTGCGTGGAGTTCGAGCAAGGCCGACACCGCGCGCTGCTGCACGTCGAGCAGCGATTCTCCGCCCGGCGGTCTCGTGATGCCACGCACGGCGTTGTACAGCTGCCAGGCCGGGTCAGCCACGAGGTCCGCAAAGCGCCGCCCGGTCCACTCGCCGAAGTCCACTTCGATGAAGCGCGGTTCGAGCTGTACCCGAAGGCCGCGCGCATCGGCAATCGCCTGCGCGGTCTCACGCGTGCGTTCGAGCGGACTCGCGTAGAGTGCCGCAATCGGCACCTGCCCCAGCTTCGCGGGCAGCCCTGCCACTTGCTCGCGTCCGTCGCCATTGAGGTGAACGCCAGCCGCGTGGCCCGCCATCGACACGCCAACGGCGTCAGTCATTCCGTGTCGAATCAGGAGAAAGGTGGTCATCAGATGTCCATGGCTGCGTGTCCACGACGTGCGAGATGTGACTGCGAGGCGAGGTCGTGGAGCGGAGAGATGCGCGAGGTTATCGTCAGCGCACGTTGAGGATGTGCCAGAGGAACGGACAGGCGCTCGCCTGTCCGTTTCTCCGGCTGCGTCGTACCGAGACGAGCTTACTTCCCGGATTCCTTGTAGATGGCTTCAATCGCCGCCTTGAGACGGTCTGACTTGTAGCCCGCGTACTTCGCTGTGACGGTGCTCGATGCGACCGCCTGGTCCGAGGTCTTGCCGGCCTTGATGGCAGTCTGCGTTTCCGCGACCAGATCGGTCATGTAGCGCTGGAACTCCTGCAGTTCGGCAGGTTTCGACACCGGCGTATGTCCGGGGATGACCGTGTCGAAGTCCTTGATGGTCGAGAGCGCCGTCGCCAGCGTCTTCGGCCACGCCAGGCCACTACCGTCATTACCGAGGTCGATGAGCGGCGCGTCCTTCCATGCCCACAGGTCACCAGTGGCCAGCACCTTGATCGACGGGAAGAACACCATCGTGTCTCCGCCGGTGTGGCCTTTGCCGAAGTAGTAGAGCTCGATGCGGTCCTTGCCGCTGCCCAGTGTCAGCTTGTCCTTGTAGGTCTGCTTGGGCAGGAACTGCGCCTTATCGCCCTTGAAGGCGTCCATCTTCGCCATCAGCGCCTTGGTGTTCTCGTGCGCGACGATGTTGACACTGGCGGGAAAGCCTTCGTTGCTGCCGGTGTGGTCACCGTGCGTATGCGTGTTGATCAGCGTCGTGATTGGCTTGTTGGTCACCGCCTTGATCTTGGCGATGATGTCAGGCCCGTATCCGGCCAGCTTGCTGTCGACCACCGTCACGCCGGCATCGGTGATGAACACCGACACATTGCCGCCCGTGAACTGGCTGCGGTCCACAGGACTCGACGAGCCGATGATGTAGAAGTTGTCTTTCACCTTCTGCGCATCAGGCAGTGTGGCGCGAGCCTGCTGCCCCGCCAGACCTACCGACAACGCTCCAACCGCGATCAGTGCGCCGAGCACCGTTCCTCGTTTCATGCAGTCCTCCTCAATGGTTCACACCCGCGTCGCTGCACACCGAAACAGCGCGTCGCAACGGCAAATTATAGCGGACTACTTGCGCAGCATCGGATGGCTGTAGCCGGCCGGCAGGACCTTGTCCAGATCAGGACGAACGCTGAGGTAGTCGACATGATCGGGCACGTGCGTCCAGCCGTGCGGGACGCCGGCGGGAATGATGATGACGTCGCCCGCCTTGACCGGACGTTCAGTGCCGTGCTCAATCGGCCCCGTCGTGGACGGTCCGGCCAGCGTCGTCACCACTTCGTTGTCGGCAGGAAACGCGCGTGGATTTGCCAGGCTGCCTCCGGTCACCAGCGTGCCGGCGCCAGAGATGATGTAGTAGGTCTCGGTGACCTTCGAGTGCACCAGGCCATTGATTGGCGCGCCAGGCGTATCCGTCGTCTTGCCGCGGTGCAGGACACCAACCGCCAGGTTGTAGCGGCCCATGTCGACGACACGAATCTGCTGGTCGCCCTGCGGCGCGGTGATGGTCGACAGCACACGCTGCACTTCGCCAGCGTCAATGGGTATCGCTTCTGTGGGCAGCGCCTGCGCGAAGGCGCCCACGGCGTTACAGATGAAGGCCATCACGGCAGCCACTTTGACGACAGACGATTTCATATACAGCTCCTGGATGTCGACACGCGACGCGACGCGACGCGCACCGCGGACTCTGACTATTGCACGTAGCCGCTGCGTGCCCGCACACGATAGTCGCTGCCACTCACGCGCACGCGGATGCTGTGATAGCGGCCATCGGCGGGCCGCGAGGGCGAGTAGCCGATCAAATACTGGCTGTTCAACTCTTCGGCGATCTGCGCCAGCGCCTGCGTCACTTCGGTGCTGTCGTGCACGACGCGCGTGCGTCCGCCGCTCTGATCGGTGATTTGTGCGAGCGCGGCGGGGTTCACCGCCGTGTTGATCGCACGCCGGTCTGCCGGATCGATCCCGATGGCGTACACGAACAGGTCGGTGCGGCGAAGCGCGCTGAGGAGATCGCGGATCGAGACATCGCTGGCCGTGTCCGCACCATCCGACACGACGAGCAGCGCAGCGCGCGGCTTGTGACGGGTATCAGCCAGCGGCAGCGCCGCCAAAATGGCGTCGTAGATCGCCGTGGACCCCCACGGCTTGAGCGGCGCCAGCATCGCGCCCGCGTGTCGATCGTCGGTCCACGACGTCAACAGCTCCTGGTGGTGATTGAACGCCATCAACGAGAACTCGTCGGCTGGATCGAGCAGGTCCGCCACGAAGTGATCGATGGCCTCTCGAGCATCGGCGATCCGTCGGCCGAACATGCTGTCGCTCGCATCGACGAGCACCGCGAGACTGACAGGCACGCGCTCGCTGGTGAACTGCGTGATGGTCTGCGGCTCACCGTCTTCGAAGATCTCGAACTTGTCGCGCGGCAGGTCGTGCACGAGACGACCGTCCGCGTCGGTCACCGTTGCGGTGACGGTTGTGAGCTTGACTGTCGAACGAAAGCGCGGACGGCGATCCGCGCCAGGCGCTGACGTCTGGGCAGCCGTGGTTCGCAGGCCTGACAGCACCACCGCCACGATGGCTGCGCACAGCACGAGCGACCGCCTGGTCCGCATTCGGGCATTCTACCGCTCGACCTGCCTGGCTGGCTGTCCGGCCCTCCGAGACGCGCCTTGACAGCAGGGTGGCTCCGGCCGGAGGCTGTCATGCACATGTCCCCATCTCGCGGGCGCGCGCCAGCGACCAGACACCTGGTGATCATTGCGCTGGCTGCCTGGTGCTGGCTCACCGTTGGCGCCGGCACAGCTCGCGCCGCGAACGACCTGGACGAGTATCTGGCGCTGGTCGATGCGTACCACGCCGGACGCACGCGGGAAGCCGTGCTGACGCTCAGCAACCAGGACGATAAGTGGATTGCGTGCGCACGCTGCCGCCATGAAGACAGCGGCCAGTTGGCCACCCGGGCGCCTCGAGGCGGGCGCGCTGCTTCACACCGCAGTGGTGACAGGCGGTTGGGTGCTGCCGTCCCACGTCTCGTTGCACCTTGATGCCGCCCGGCGGATGATCGCTGCGACGCGGAGCGAGCACGCCAAAGCCCTTCGCCATCAATGGCTGCTCGTCGTCTGCTGGCACTTTCAGTTGGAACTCGAACTCGGTTCGATGGTGCCCTTTCTCGACGAGCTGCGCGACGGCTTCGCCGACGATCCGGAAACCGACCTCGCGGCGGGCACCTTCTTCGAGGCGGTGGGCTGGTCATCGACATCGACGGAGTCGATCTCCTGGACAACGCGTTCACGCACGCTGTCTTTGCTGCCGCATCACTCGCAGCAGGATGCGCTCGAACAGGCAGCCGCTGCCTTCGGACGGGCGATGCGAGCGCCGTCCACACGTGAGGAAGCCTCGGTTCGACTGGGCCGCGTGCTGGCCCTGCTCGGCAGGCCGCAGGACGCGCTCGCCACGCTGACGCCGCTCGTGACCGGCGCCCCCGACAGACGCTGGCGATATCTGGCTGCGCTCTTCAGCGCGCTTGCCGAGGAACGCCTCGGCAATGTCGATGCGGAGGTCGAGGCCTATCGCGCCGCCTCCGAGATGTCCCCAGGGTGCCAGACGCCAATCGTTGGACTGACGGCACTTCGGCGACTCCAGGGCGCGACCAGCGAAGCCGCAGCGCTCGCACGGACACTTACCTCCGAACAAGACCGCGTCTGCGACGATGCGTGGTGGAACTACCGGTTTGGTCCGACACCCGATCGGGTCCCGGAGCATATCGAACAGCTGCGCAAGGAGTACGCGCCGTGAGGCGTGCGATGCTGGCGCTGCTCTCGGTGACTCTCGTGTCTGCGTCCAGCGCGGCACAGCAGCCGACGTTCAGGTCGCGCGTCAGCGTGGTCCGTGTCGACGTGCTCGCAACCGACGGCAGCAAGCCGCTGATGAATCTCGTCGCCGACGACTTCGAGGTGCGCGACAACAACGTCGTTCAGCACGTCGAGTCGGCCTTCGGCGATGCGGAGCCCATCGACGTGCTCTTTGCGTTCGACCGCAGCGAGAGCACGCGCGGCGAGACCCTGCTGCGGCTCCGCGAATCAGCGACCGCGCTGCTCGAGGCTCTGCAGCCGACGGATCGTGCGGGTCTGCTGACGTTCAACCACACCTTTTCGTTGAGCGTTCCCCTGGGGCCGGCGACCGACGTTCGCGATGCACTACAGGCCATTGAACCCGCCGGCTCGACGTCCATTCTCGACGCGGTGGCGACGACCATCGCGCTGGCGTCCGGCAGTGATCGACGAACCCTGGTGCTGCTCTTCACCGACGGAGTGGACACGCTCAGCTGGCTGTCCGAGAAGACAGTGCTGGAGGCCGCGCGCGGTTCTGAAGCCGTGATGTACGCCGTGACCGTGCCAGAGCGCCGCAACAGCGCGCAGCCACTCATGGGCGACGAAGGACAGTTGAAGCGGCTCGTCGAAGCCTCAGGCGGCCGTCTGCTTCGTGCAGACAGGCCGGCGCAGTTGCGCGGGCGATTCATCGAGGTGCTTGGCGAGATGCGCGCCCGCTACGTGCTGACCTACACACCAACCGACCCTGATACGGCTGGCTGGCACGCCGTGTCCGTGACGCTGAAGAACAGGAAGGGACGCGTCGCCGCGCGTGCGGGATATGTCGTGCCTCCCGCAACGCGGTAGCGCATGAGGAACAGCGCGCCTCGCTACTTCGCCTTCCGCAGCCGCACGTCGCCATTGAACGTGCGCAGCTCGAAGTCGGGTCCGCCGCCGTTGATGGCGCCGTAGACAGACCGGTCGATATCAAGTCGGTACTTCGCCTTGTCCTTCGCATCGTCACGGTCGGCACGGTCGGTTCTGTCGCGGTTGCGGTCCGGTGCCCGACGGTCGGACTGCGTCGAGCCTGCCGGAGGCGTGGTGATCTGCACATCGAAATCGGTGTAGACGTCACCGCGATCGCTGCGCATCTTGAGGTTCGCCTTCGCGTTCGACGGCAACGTCACGTCCACGTCGCCGTTGAAGGAGGTGAACGCCATCGGAGCTCCGCCCACCACCTGGCGAAGTGTCGCCGTCACCGTGCCGTTGGTCGCATGGGCAATCACGGCACCGCCAAGGTTCGTGAGACGAATCGAGCCGTTGACCGAGTTCACCTCGGTGCTGCCGCTCACGCCGTCGACGCTGACATCGCCGCCGTTCACGGCGCGGATGACGAGACTGGTCGCGGCGGGAACCTGGATGTCGAGTTTGACGTGACCGGTCATCACCGGTGCTGACACAGAGATGACGTTGGCCCGCTCTTCCACAGTCAGGCCTGCAGGCTGCGACAGGCGACGGAGTCCATCGGCACCGGAGTCACCCGAGTCCCGCGAGCGGTCCGAGCGGCGAGGGCGATCGCGGTCGTCACGGTCATCCTTCGAATCGATGACGACGTCGCGGCCGGTTCCAACCGTGACGTTGATGCTTCCGTTCAGCACGTTGACGCGCACGGTGCCTGGACGTGCGCTGTCACTGAAGGGCACGGTGATGTGGTTCGGCGTCTGGGCATGCGCCGTCTGGACAACGAGCAGCAGCGCGCCCAACGCGACGCTGCCAACAACTCGACTCTGCATGTTCGACCTTTCCTGGCGACGGCAGTCGCCTTCCTGCTGACTGCTGACGGGCACCCGCTGCACCGACGCGACATTCCTGCGGAGGCAGTGTCGTCGTCAGGATGGCAGCCTCGTCAGTGCCCACTCGGCGCGGCCGCGCACGGCGGCATCGAGCGATTCGTCCTTCGACAACTGCCGCAGCAGCGTCGACGCCTGCGGATCATGGGTTTCGACCAGGTAGTCGATGACGGCCACCTGCAGGAGCGGCGCAGATTTGTCGGCCACCGCGCGTGTGATGCCGGCGCGAACGTCCGTGCGGTCGCTGACGCGGCGCAGCGCGTCGACGGCGGCAAGGCGCACGTTTACATTGGGATCGTGCAGCAAGGTATCGAGCAGTGCCGAGACGATCTCGCTGCCTGGCTGATCGATCTGCGCGGTCCAGCTCACGCCGCGAAGTCGCTCGGTCGCTGATTGCTGCTGCATCAACGACAGCGTGAGCATCTGCCGCATGGTTCGCAGTTCGCCGCGCACATCGCTGAGTTCCGCACCGTCGGTGTGCGGCGGTGCCTGAGGTGCGCTCGCTCGCCCTGCCAGCACGCCCACCAGGAGCAAGGAGGCAGCGACGGCGAGCTGCGCGAGCCGTGTTCGCGACAGCCACGGTGACGACACCATGGGTTCGTCCACCACGCGGGATGCGGGCCGCGGGTGACCGGACGCACGTTCTGCCGCAATCATCGCGGACAACCGCTCGCGCAACTTCCTGGACGGCACTGCCCCTGCGGGGAGCCGTCCCATGACATGCCACAGTTCCTCGAATCCCCGATGCTCGTCCTGGCACGCCGCACACGAGGCCAGATGCGTTTCGAGCGCTTCCACGTCTGTGGCGTCGAGCGTGCCTGCGAGGTGCTCGACGTAGTGGCTTCTTACTTCTTCACAGTGCATGGTGCGTCCTCGAGTCGATAGAAGCGTTCGCGTAACTGTTTCATCGCGCGGTGCACGCGAACCTTCACGGCCCCGACCTCGATGCCAAGCATGTCGGCAATCCGGTCGTACGGCAGGTGATGAAACCGGGCCAGCACTAGGAGATCACGCGGTTCGTCGGCCATCTCCGCCAGTGCCCGCTGCAACTGTTTGACGTCGACCTGCTGCTCGAGCTGTTCGGCCGGTCCCCGCGCCGCGTCAGCCACTTCGTAGGCCTCGTCCACCGGCAGCGCGCGGGGACGGGGACGTCTGAAGTGATCCGCTCTGGCGTTGCGCGCGATCCGGAACAACCACGTCTCGAAGCGGCTGCCGGCGTCGTAGGTGTGGCGGTACTTGAGGATGCGCGTGAACACATCCTGCACGAGGTCCTCCGCAAGGGATGGATCGCCCGTCGTGCGGCTGAGGAACTGAAACACCGCCCGGTGATGACGCTCGAAGAGCTCACCGAGGGCCTCCAGTTCGCCCCCCTGCACTGCCCGCATCAGCAGTTCGTCCGTCACGTTCTGAAGATGATTACCCGGAGTCGCCGCAAAGGTTAGAGCGAGGTCAGGTAGGTCGGGTAGGTCGGGTGGGGCGGG